>JGI24701J34945_10000101_pt1 | contig 42655 bp, 39 predicted proteins | sample TergutTh196P3_FD_34945 | JGI IMG/M metagenome (IMG submission 34945)
TGAGGATCCACCCGTTCCCATTCCGAACACGGAAGTTAAGCTCATCAGTGCCGACGATACTTGGCTGGAGACGGCCCGGGAAAATAGGTCTTCGCCAACACTAATTTGAGCCTATTAAATTAGGCTCAAATATTCCTCAATAGCTCAGTTGGTAGAGCATGCGGCTGTTAACCGCAGGGTCGTTGGTTCGAGTCCAACTTGGGGAGCCAAAAAAGCGGAAAACCCTTGTAATAGCAAAGGTTTTCCGCTTTTTAATATTTATATATGTCATTTACCATCACCGCCAATAGCAATGTACTTTGATAATTTTGTCGTCAAAATTGTCGTCAGAATCACAAATACTAAAACACACTCATCTCAATCTCTCCCCTACCGAGGAAAGCGAATACAGCTTTATATACTGTTTTTTCGCTACCAATGAATCTTTCGCTATATCCTTTATCATTTATTTGTGCCATACCCTCGCTTAGTGCTTTCCTATACAACTCTTCCTTTATTTCAACACTTGCATCATTGGGGCAATTCTCATATTTAAACTCAAATATATAAGCGACATCTCCCAAATCCAACAATGCATCTATTCTACCTTTTGAACCTGATACTTCAGATTCTACTTTAAAACCCAAGACATTCATCACTGCAAAAAATATTGAATGGTAGTATGCTTCTAGACTCACATGGAGATTATATGGNATTGATGCAAATAACCTACGCAGCATTTCCAAAACTATNTGTAGATTCCCATTTCGTAAGGCTTTACCGATTTCGCGCCTTGAGGTTTCTACATTTGTATATCCGCTGTTCGTGAAAGCAGCAATNATATTTTTGTTAAAAGCTTCGTTGACCTCAAGGTTAGGTACCTCAAGNAAGTATATCGGCAAGTCACCATCAAACTCAATGCCTTTTATAGTTAGGTACCCTGATTGAAATAAAAGAGGTACAGCCTCAAGCCTATTGAAATCCGAGGCATCTAGCATAAATTCGCTCATTTCATAACTACCAATGTTGGAAAAATCATCGGGATTTTCCTTTATTAAGTCAATAAGAAAATTAGGACTACCGCTGGCGTACCAGAATGCGCCGAACCTTTCTTGTTTAAAGAAGCTAATAAGCGAAAAAGGGTTGATAACCTTGTCTATTCCGTTCCATGAGTAGCCATCGTACCAAGCTAAAATGCGCTCCTTGACATTGTCGTAATCATTGAATATTTCTAGTTTGCTTATACTCTCAATATGTTCCGAGAAAAATCCATCAAGGTCTCCGATGGTAATGCCACAAATATTAGCATACCTATCTGTTAGTGTGATATCTAACAAGTTATTTAGCTCAGAAAACACAGATGTCTTTGCAAATTTGGTAACACCGGTAATAAAAGTGAAACGTAAATGTGAATCTAAAGATTTTAGTACACCATAAAACTCCCTAAGTACTAGTCTGTTTTTTTCTGCTATACTAATATCGGTGATATGGTCGAGTATGGGTTTGTCATATTCATCGACTAAAACAACGACTCCTTGCCCATATTTTTTATTTAATAAATATATTAAATTAGCAAAAGCATCTGATGCAATATTGTCATTTAATGTTAGTTCCTCTTCAGTATAACAAAGATTTAAGTATGACAACAATGATTCTTTTAAATTATCGGGTGTTTCGCTAGAAATTCTGCTCATGTCAATCCTAATAACTGGATGTGGTTCAAAACTGTAGTCTGAATCATATATCCATAAACCGTTGAAAATCTCCTTTTCACCTTTGAAAACCTCTGCAATCGTATCGAGTAAGAGAGACTTCCCGAATCTCCTAGGGCGAGATAGAAAATAATAGCTTGCATTATTAACTAGGTCATATATATACTTTGTTTTATCAGCATATATATAGTTTCCTTCTATTATTTTTTTAAAGTTTTGTATACCAAGTGGAAGTCTTTTCATTCAACTCACCATCACATTCACAAACAAGATAAGTAAACCCAACTGTTTATTTACGATATCAATAGAAACAGACAACTGTAATAATTCAAACCTAGTATACATTACATCAAGAGCAATATCAATGGAATAAATCACACTTACGTAATTGAATCAGCGAATTGTAAAACAGCAACGCCAGCTCGAAAGCTAGCGTTGCTGTTTGTTATTAATCATGCATATTATACTCAGATTGTATCTAAAACATTGAGAGTTTTGTCTATTTATTATCGTAATGCCCCTTACATTGCATTATTTCGACAGTATTGTTGTTTTGGATTCTGTATACAATCCTGTCTTTTTCGTTGATTTCACGACTCCACCATCCTTGTAGATTACCTTTTAGTTGCTCAGGGTGTCCGATACCATCATTGCCATTTCTGACAATATCGTTAATTAGCTTGTTAATTTTTGTTAAGGTACGCCGATCTGTTGTCTGCCATTCGATATACTCTTTCAGACCTTGCATAGTAAAAGTAACGTTTTCGATATCGCTCATTCGTTACCTCCTGAATTTAAAAAATCAAGAGCTTTCTGAGGGATTTCTCCATTTTCCATAGCTTGTAATTCATCTAAAGTTAAGGATAAAGTCTCTCTGCGTTCAATTTGAGACAAAGATTCCATAAGCACTTTCATGTTGTAAGGATTAAAGTATTCGTCGTATTTTTCTTCTGCTTCAGTTTTTATTTTTATTTCAAACGGAATTGCTTGCTGTCGAATTGCTTGTCTGAAAAAGATATTTACCGCACCAGAAACAGAAAGTCCAAGCTTTTCAAATAAAGCTTCTGCTTCCTGCTTTATTTCCTTGTCAATCCGTATACTAATATTTGTTGTAGTTGGAGTACTCACTTTAAAATCTCACTTTCAAATATAATCAATGTATATACATTATATATAAAAATAATAGTGTATGTCAATACAAATATTATACTGTTATAATAATATAAATATATATGTATAAAAACTGTTTAACACTTAAAAAATATTCAACTTTTTTCAAAAAAACTATTGACAAAGATAATCAACAGTGGTAAAATACTAATAACATTAGCAATAAAGAGCGTTAAATGCTAGTGGCAGACAATAAGAACAGCGAATCTAATTAACCAAGTTAGACAACAATGAACAAAGAAAGGAATTACAAAATGGCTACTATTCTACTAAACAATACTACACTAACACAAAATATTGAAAACGAAAGGATGTACGATATGGCAACGATTACGACTAACAATTATTTAACTTTAATAAACAAAAACGAAAGGATGAACAATATGACTAACAATGTAATGACACTAAACAACAAAAAAAGCGGGAGCTTGATAGACCGCATCAGCGATTGGCTGCAGGAGCGCAGAAATACAATACGTGAAATGGCTGCAGAAGAAATGATGGAACTCTGCCAAGCGCAGGAACTGGGCATCGGCATCGGAGCGTACCTGAAGCAACTGCTAAAGAGCAAAAGCGAAAACCGCAATGCATTAATTCAAGAAATGGCAATGGACTACTACAGAGCAATAGAAGACGGTGTCGCCATTCCAACGCAAATGCAGCTACTAGACAATATTCAAGCTATCGCCGCCTGAGACACTGACAGCCTGCCAACTCCCTGGTAACAGATGACCTATTAATAAATGCACAAAACCGAACAAAAATAAACAGCAACGCAGACCCGAAAGTCAGCGATGCTTTTTTGTTTGAAAAATATTCAGTTAAACCATATTATATATGCCTTCATATTTTAACGCACTTACAAAGAGCCAGTAATAAACACTATGAGAACGAAATTATGAAAATATAAAAAGCGTTGCTCATAAAAGGGAATAGCCAGAATCTATGTTTTGTGAAGTGCGCATTGAACCAGTCAGGCTTAATGCAGTACATAAAATTGAATGCTAAAAACACCACCGGAATAATAACAAGCCCAATCAGCTTCGAACCTTTGCTGATACCACGCAACCCAATATGGATAGCCACTTCGCTTGGAAGCGATGACCAAAATATTACACCGAGCAGAATCGGGATTGTGCATATTAATGAGCTTATGATGGTTTTGGAAGATAGTTTTTTATACATATTACTGTATCCTCATATAGTTCGTCTATTGGATGTAATATTGCTTCTTTATACTTATCGCTCATTCGGAAAACTATACGCACACTAACAATTAACTGGAAAAGTTGCAGTACCGCTAAATAAGTTTAAATATTATGGTACTACCTAGATAATGTATTGTTAGTCGAAGTATAGGATAGACTGGAATTTGATGTTGTTGTATGAATATTTATTGTTAATGCACATTTATCAATTTTTTTTGCGAAATCATATGGGTTTTTATACTCAGGCCATTTTGACATAGGAATGTTTAGTGTTTCAAATAACTTTATTATCTTTGTGTCCATTATGAAACTCCTTAATTACTTAATATTACTTTAATCTTCAATAGATATTTTATCATTTGTACTCTGTTCAGGTATAGATGCATAAATTTGTTGCAACCCTTGAGGAGGTTGGCTGAAATGCTGCACCATTGCCACGCTTAAATGATTTTCGATAATTTTTACAGAAGACGAGTTGGAGAATGTGTGCATAAAAGAATGATGAACGCTTAATATACAATCTTGGTAGTCTTTGTCTTTTAAATAATCTTCCAGGCGAATTATATTCAATCCAGTATCTTCACATTCTAATAGACCAATGTGCTTTGAGTGTGATGTTGTACTGCCACTGTTACTGAGAAAACTCACGATGCGTTCAGCTTCTTCACTTGGGTTTTTTCTATTCTTTAGCATATTTTCAGACAACCATTTTGTTACCATCTTCTGAGACCATTCGATTGCCTTTTCACATTCTCCTATGAAAGTTGGGTGATATTTTGCTATGATTACTTGCCAAATAGGAATTTTGCTTGGATCTTCTGATATTTCAATCATGGCTCTTGTAAATTCTTCAATCACACCCATTGCAGGTATTCCTCTAAATTGTGGATCAATTGGTCCAAGATTTGACTGTTTTCCCATTATTATGCTTTTGCAAGCACATGCTACCATTGTACCTGCGGACATTGCTATTTGAGGTATAATAGCAATTATATCATCACCGAACATGAGCTTTAAATAATCAACGATAGATTCAACAGCTGCAAGATCACCACCAGGTGTGTGAATTATTAAGTCTAACCCTTTGCTCCTATCAAGTTTATTTATAACTGTCATTAGTCCATTTTTATCATTATCATTTATTGTTGTTTGTTCAACATCAGGGTTTTGTAAAAACCCCGAATAGTATGCAATTACATTTCTACCCGTAATTTCGTGTGCTTTTGATAAATAATTACGTCGAACAACATCAAGTGCATTACCTTTAGCTGCTTGTTCATTAATTTCATCAAGTATTTCATTCCAATTTGGCATTTTTTTCCTCATTGCTTGTTTTGAAGCATTTAATCTACCATTACTCATATTGGTATTAAATATTTTGAATATAAAAGACTACGAAAATAATATACCATAATCATAGGTTAAAGTCACGTACTATCAATAATTATGGAGATATATTTAGAAATTGGTTACTGTATAGAGGATATTATTATAAACAACTATGCACCATTAACGCTCGCAGTAAATTCTAAGCTATTGGTGGGTATTTTATCCTACTATATACTTCGTATGTAATTAAATATAGCTTTATATTAAATGCCATTAGATAGATTATTTAGTAATTTATTTACATCTTATTGGTAGTGGAGTGAATCCAGGAATAATATAGCATGTATAGCATCCAACCACCAACCGCCTATCTCACTGCTATAAACCGATCATACATATCACAGACAGCCTGCGTTTCACCGAAGACCATTTGTTTGCCTCGTTCTAGCCATAGGACTTTGTTGCACAATTGTTTGGTTTGCTCCATAGAATGAGATACGAAAAGCGTTGTCGCGCCGTTGGCGATGACCTCTCGCTTTTTGCGCAAAAGGAATGGTTGCTTATAGAGATCATTAATGGCATATAAATAAAATATATCTACTTCGCTTAATAGTTGTGCTAATAGTACGATGTTTCACATCACAAGTTTTGCATTAGCAATTCTTTTTCAATATTTATCCTATTCATAATCAGCGATACGTTTAGAATGAAAACGTATATTCATATCGGGATTATGTCTGTTACTATATATTAGTGACCCAATTTCAAAAACTACAGCTAAATTAAAATTTTCCACAATAGCGTAAATACTATCATCTCTTCTTCTATAATAGTAAACTCCATCAGTATATATTTCATCATGTATACTTCCGACATTATATATTACTGCTGTTTTGATATTACCAATGTTATTTAGAATTCCTTTAGTTATAGAATGATTACCATTTTCCACGAATGTAATACCATATGGCATAAAAAGTACAATATCATGGTTATCCTTTTGCTGTTGCCAATCGTTATTCATAGCGATTTTTGTTAATGCATTCATAAAACGATTAATATTCCAAGGGTGTGCTATTACAGAATCATATCCTAAAAAAATAGTTTCTTCGCATGACTCTAATCTAGACATACTATAAAAATCATACCAGCTTAATCTGTTTTGTGAAGAATCTATATATAGATATTGATCGAAACTGTTTTTTTGATTTGGAAGTATATCACTGAAATTATACTTTTTTCCTTGATTTGGATCGTGTGTTGCTAGCAACTTGCTTATGTTACTAGATAGTTCTATATCAACATAATGCTTAATCACTAGGAAAACTGGGTGAGTATCATGATACTCTGTTTCATATAATATGTTATTTACAACTTTTAGAATGTTTTTCATTTCTTCTCGCTTAGTGTTGTCTGACTTAATATTGCTACTTCTTGTGATTAATGATTCATCAACAAGACTTTTTGTTCGATTCAGATTAAACATATCTTTTATACACTCAAAAATTTTCATTTTTTATCAACTCCTGTCCTCAGTGTCTCTTCCTAAATCTGTTGTTACAAATATTTCATTTCCTCCTAAATCACCCCATGTGAACTTGTTTTTAATACGAAGTAAATAATTTTGGTATAGATTGTTACTTATATATAATGATTCATAAGTTGTATTTTTTTTACCAAGCAACGTCGCTTGGGTTGAAATACCAGCGTTGAGAAGAATCTTTGTGCAATTCAATTCGCTTGGAAGCTCTTTCCCATACTCTCGACCACCGCATTCACCATCGTAGCTAATTAGAAAGTCAATACCTTTACGATTTAGGATGTCAATTGCTTTAACAAAATCATCAAATTCTACTCCCGCTAGATAACGATTATCACGGCTATTTGTTACGCCTTGATAGGGTGGGTCCATATATATTAAGTCTCCAAGTTGCGCTATCTCAAAAACTTCACGATAATCCCAAGCAGAAAAAGATGCTGTTCCATTCATGAGATTGGAAATTGCATATACATTTATTTCAATGTTTTTTGGATTGGTACTATGATGCCTTTTGTCGAGGGATTGATTGAAGTTTCCGCTTTGAACCCTGATACTGAACAATATGCGGCGTTTTACCGTTCATTCTTATCGCTCCCTTTGTAATGCTGATCTCTTTCAGCTACAGCCAACATTTCTGTGCTAATATAGTTAGAATTAAGTACCCCACGATCGATTTCCATGATGTCAGATATATCACAGTTTAGTACGGTACATATTCTCAATAGCACATCAGTTGTGACATTCTCACCTTTACCAAGTTTTGCTATAACTGCGGTGCTAACTCCTGCTGCCAATCGCAAATCTTTTTTATTCATTTTTTTATCTATTAATAACTTCCATAGCTTATTATAGCTGATAGTGGGCATAACATCACCTCAAAACTGTATGTGACATGATAATAGCACAACATAGAGCGATAGTCAATATAAAGTTTGCGAAACGGAACAAAAAGTTTGCATTACGTCATTTATTATTATATCACCAGTTGCTTTACTGTTGGTAACAACTCATCTTGTTCGCATCGTTTTATTTAACTCTCAAAAAAATTTCAACTTTTTTCAAAAAAACTATTGACAAAGATAATCAACAGTGGTAAAATACTAATAACATTAGCAATAAAGAGCGTAAAATGCTAGTGACAGACAATAAGAACAGCGATTCTAATTAACCAAGTTAGACAACAATGAACAAGGAAAGGAAATATAAAATGGCTACTATTCAACTAAACAATACTACATTAATACAAAATATTGAAAACGAAAGGATGTACGATATGGCAACGATTACTACTAACAATTATTTAACTTTAACAAACAAAAACGAAAGGATGAACGATATGACTAATAATGTAATGACACTTAACAACAAAAAAAGCGGGAGCATGATAGACCACATCAGCGATTGGCTGCAGGAGCGGAGAAATATGATGCACGAAATGGCTGCAGAAGAAATGATGGAACTCTGCCAAGCGCAAGAAATGGGCATCGGCATCGGGGCGTACCTGAAGCAACTGCTAATGAGCAAAAGCGAAAACCGCAATGCATTAATTCAAGAAATTGTCATGGACTACTACAGAGCCATAGAAGACGGCGTCGCCATTCCAACGCAAATGCAGCTACTAGACAATATTCAAGCTATCGCCGCCTGAATTACTGACAGCCTGCCAACTCCCTGGTAACAGATGACCTATTAATAAATGCACAAAACCGAACAAAAATAAACAGCAACGCCAGCTCGAAAGCCAGCGATGCTTTTTTATTTGAAAAATATTCAGTTAAACCATATTATATATGCCTTCATCTTTTAACGCACTTACAAAGAGCCAGTAACAAACACTATGAAAACGAAATTATGAAAATGTAAAAAGCGTTGCTCATAAAAGGGAATAGCCAGAATCTATGTTTTGTGAAGTGCGCATTGAACCAGTCAGGCTTAATGCAGTACATAAAATTGAATGCTAAAAACACCGTCGGTATAATTACAAGCCCAATCAGCTTTGAGCCTTTGCTGATACCACGCAACCCAATATGGATTGCCACTTCATTTGGAAGCGATGACCAAAACAATACACCAAGTAGAATCGGGACAAAGCAGATTATAGTGCTAATGATGGTTTTTGTACGTAGGGATTTTTCCATTTTTTCGCCTCCATGTGGTTGTTTGATATGCAATTGACATGATCTATACCCATCATCATGTCGGAGGACAGCTGGCGAATAGGATGATGTATTAATTAAAATGCGTTAGGATCATATTTCATCCTAATAAAGTTAATGAATTCTTCGCCTAAGCTTGGCTCTCGATTTTCATATTGTTTGTAATTATTTTTAGTTGTATATACATAGAATAATGAAGTTTGTTTATCAAAACTAGCTTCGCGTGCTGTGACTGACATGAGTTCATCCAGTTTTACGACTCTTTTATTTTCTAACTCGATATTAATCTGATTGTACATAATTTTACGATAATTCGACTCGAATTTCGATGCAACTACTAAAGCGAACTCAAAATCAGGTAAACTTTTATCTTCGTAAAACTTCATGAAAATTTCGCAGATATATCTAACTCTTTTAAATAATTTAGCACTAGCTTTAATTTGTTCGTCCATCTGCTGTTCTGCTTCTGATATAGCATTATTTGCAGCATTGAGAGCATTGTGGTTGATAAAAAAACCAGTATGATTTTCTAGGAAATTGAGTACAGACTTGAAATCATCTACTAATTTTTCTAATATTTCCTTACCAAATATCCGTTTACAATAATCATCAAATACAGCTTCAGTTTTCCACATAGGTTTCAGACGAGCATTACGAGCGAAAAACTGTTGTGCGATTGGTGTGCGTTCCTCTGTATTTTTGATAAAATGAACAATATCATCATCAGAAAGTAGGCGTAAAGGAATATTATCATTCGATAAACCAGCTTCTGTGAGAGCCGCTTTAATGAATACTGATTGTATAGCTGCATTATTAGGAATATATTTATCTTTCATGCTTTTGTTATAATATCTAATAGCAAAATCTGTCAGCATACTATCATATAGTACAACTGGGTGTTTCTGTATCCATCTGCGTTCAAGATCAGAAGCATATATGACATTTTCAATTACACTGTGTGAACCACGTTTATATGCTATTTGTAATACATTCAAATTATCATAGCATATTGTATAGCCAGATAACAACCTATCAACGTCAATAGCAATGCTACTAAAGCCAATCACATATGAGTCTCGGGTAAGATAATCAAGTTTATCAACATCGATCAACTTTCCATTCAATATAGAGATAATTGCATTTCGGATTATCGTTTCAAGGTGTTGTGGATTATCTATATATTCTAGACCGAGTATCGAACGTGCGAAAAGCTCTCGATCAATGTATAAACCCAAATTATCGCACATATCGAGACCAATCAACACACTCATCGCCTCGTGTGGGTTTTCAATTTTTGGCATTCCAGGATTAATAGCTTGTAGAAAACTATCGCTATCTACTGCATCACACAGCATTTGTTTTAAATCTGATCCTAATGCATAATAATAATTTTCTCCAGTATGAGAAAAGGGTGAATGTCCTACATCGTGCAGTAGACAAGCAATGATGAATGTATTCCTAATTTGATTTAGTATGCTCTGTTCAGGTGTATCAGGAAGATTGTTGATATTCTCATAAAAATAATCTATCGCTTTTTTCCCTAAATGAAAGACCCCAAGAGAATGTACAAAACGATTGTGCAGTGCACTAGGGTACAGTGCTTGGTATGAAGTCTGGCGGATATTACGCAGCCTTTGAAAAGCAGCAGTGTCAATTAGTTTAACATACTCAGTGTCTATTTGAATATATCCATATATTGGATCTTTTATATTTTTCAAATGATATCACTCCAATTCAAACTAGAAAATTGCAGCTTATTCGATAAGCTGCAATTTTTTTGATATAACAATTATTTAAACATTATAAAAAGCTTTAGCAGTTTCGTAAATGATTTTTAACAAAATCACAGGTAGATAACCAATGAACCGGTTTTGTAAATCAATAATGTCTTTGCTAGAGTTCAATTGAATGCTTGGATCTATGTCATCATCAATATATGTAAAATAATCAGAAAAAGAATATATTGCTGATGTTACGTTATTACCTGATAAAAGTAAAACTGCATCTACAGCCTTCTCATTGCAAATCTTTTGAATTTCAATACCAAGGTCATGGAGCTCACTAAATTTAATCTGGTCTATACCTTTTGCTTTTAATGCTATTAATGCATTGGCTATAATGTATTCTGCACCAACAAAAACATCCATTGTTTTTCTCCCATCAATAGTTTGTGAGCACAGTTTATCAAAATTTTTACATAAACGCAATTATTTTATGTAAAAAGCAGTACTTTTTACATTTATGTAAGCAAAAATTACTATAAAGCTTGCTGAGTGTGAGTGTGGTAATAATAACTTGTCATATTGTGAATTTTAGAATAATTGAAATTATTTAATCATGAGCTTTGCTTGTTTAAATGTTTGTGTAGTAATTTCAAAGTTTTATATATCAAAGTCTGCCAAAACTATATCAGCAGCAGCATCTGCTTTTGAAAGGCTCTCTGGTGACATAGTGGCGAATTTCAACAACTCATTATTCAATTTGTTAGCCATTGGTGTAAATGTGGCAATTGTTAAACCGCCAGAGACGATGCCACCGATTACTGGTACAGCTTTAGTGACAACTTTACCAACTCCGTTTTTTGTTACTTTAACACCTATCCATGCTAAAACCTTCTTTGCTATATTATAAATAGCATATTTACTCAATGGTTTGGAAGCTATTCTAGTTCCAATTTTAGCAGCATTAGCTGCAGCAAGTTTTGCAAGAGCAGCAGTAGCAGCTCCTACACCAAACATAACACCGAGAAAAATCATTAATATACTTTCAGTAGCATCATCGAGGTCTATTTCCAAATAGCCATATATGTATGCGAGTTTTTGTGTTATACGAAATATATGAGCATAAAACTGTGCCATATCAACAGGAATAGTGCCAATCATTGTTAAACCACCAGGGATTCCGGCTACTGTTGAAATTGCTGCAGCTTTGTTTCGTTCAAATTTTATAGCTCCATCGGCGAGTTTACGAAGCGTTTGAATAGGAATATCAGCATTAACAGTTCCGTTCTTTAAAGCAGCTTCAAGCCTTGAAGTACTGACCTTCCCTTTTAGTTGCTTTGAGAGAAACGCATCACGATCTATTTTGCAATATGGAAGTTTGCATGTAGCTATTATTATTTCTTCTAGGTTTATTGTAGATTTTTCTTTTAGACTACTCATTTTTCATACCCCAGATATAAATTGTGCTGATTACCACTATTCGTATGAAGTAACAATTTTGACTTTGATGTCAAACAATGTTAACACTTCTCCGATTATATAGATTCAACACTCATTAATTGTTTCGTATGAAAAAAAGGAAAACTTAGTGATTTTTGGTTTTCGACAATTTATTAATTAATATATGCTTATTGTTTGGTATCAGTAGAACACTGAGATAATGCTATTGTTATACAACCACCAACCGCCTACCTCTCCGCTATAAATCGCTCATACATATCGCAGACCTCCTGCGTTTCGCCGAAGGCCATTTGTTTGCCTCGTTCTAACCATAGGATTTTGTTGCATAATTGTCTGGTTTGCTCCATAGAATGGGACACGAAGAGTGTAGTCGTACCGTTGGAGATGACTTGCTTTCTTTGTATATAACCCATGAAACATATTGAAGAGCTTAAGTAATATCAGAAGGAATTAAGCAAGGATACTCTTCAATAATACTTTATGTGAAGTTCCTTCGCTAATTTGTATTAAAGCATTCCAACAGTTACCCAAGCTCTCTTAATACAATCTGCGCGAGACCAACATTAAATCAGCGATATCATGACTCATCAGTTTCCAGCATTGAGATTCTAGCTTATAATGGAGTAAGATCTCTAACGGTCATTTGATAGTGGTTTTATTTCATGTACACTCGCACAGTTCACAAAATTTTTTATTTTTGAGCAGATACATGGTTATTATATATCATATAATGGACATTATGTTTAGTATTTTCATTAGGTTGAGGGTTTTCACGCCGACCATAATTAAAGTTTAAAACAAGATTATACATTATTCTCTATATCCAATTTGTTATTTTCGTTATATTTGAATACTGCAGTATTAATTTGTGGCATCAAGTTTTCAATGAGATTTATTGTTTTCTTTAATTCAATTCGTCCACCAAGATATAAATCGTCATTCATTTTATTACCAAATATTGTAGTATTTTCAAATCTAACATTCGAATTTGCAGATATTTATATATTTTGATTCTGACATAGATCGTGCATGAATCGTTCATTTCTTTTTTTTCGTTTGTTGTGTCGTAATAATCATTAATATGCGTATTAATATTTCGCATATCTTTTATGTGTTGAACCCCTATTTCTTTGTCAATAATACTTAAGAATTCCTTAAAAACGCTCTCTTTTCTTAATATTTCAAGGTTATCGATTAGCATTTTTAGTGCACACATAAAGAAATATGATTCACATATAAATATTTCGTTATCATGGTTATTCATTATTCGATTTCCTTGCAACAGAACACCTTTGCTCCATAATAATATATTATTTGCAGCATTAAGCTTTTTTGTTATCTGTTGTTTCTTTTTTTAATAATTTCTGATTCAGATAATTGTTTACTATTATTCATATTTTGATTCGCTCCTGTCAACAATATCGACTTCTTTAATATATCAATAAGTCCCACTACATAGTTGGGGTTATCATAGCTTCTGAACTTAGTATCAAATGATTCTACAGCATCTTTGTCAAGGATTCTATCAATTGTTAGTAGTACAGTAGCATTTCTGTTATTTTCTGAGTATTCAATAGTAAAAGGTGTTCCGTTGAAATATTTAGTTTGGTATTCATTTAGAGATGATAAATATTCAATTTCTATCACTAGAGCTATACATATTGTTACGGACTCATAAACAAACTTAAATAAATCATTTTGTGTTATGTTTTCATAGTGCGGTAATTCAATTTCGCCACTATAATCAACTTTACTTGTTGAGCTAATTTTGGTTAAGCTATCAAGATTGCTCTTTTAATTATTTTAACTTAATATACTATTATAGAATTAAATTATTGAATTTTCGTTAATATTCATTTTATCATACTCTAACCCAAAACTTACCAAGTCTCTTCCTAAATCTGTTGATACAAATATTTCATTACCTCCTGAAGCACCCCATGTGAACTTGTTTTTTATACGAAGTAAATTATTTTGGTATAGATTGTTAACTTCAATAATATAGTTTTCAGCAGTTATTTCTATTTCTTTGTCAATGTTATTGTGTAAATAATTAATATCCTCATAAAAAAGATTTGACAGGATAAAAGAAAGCCTATGAAATAGATTTTCATCAATATTATTATTTAACCATGCTCTTGTTAAATTTGCATAAATATCGATATTTTTATAGTTATGAAAAGAATTAATCGTGTTTACTAACAATTTTGCCTTATTCTTGTAGTTTAATGCGTCAGTTTGGAATTGAGTAGATAATTTCAATTTTTCATCAAAATCATCATCTTGATGATCGAGAAAGCGTTTAATTTTGTCAATCAATAGAGCATTTGATATATTTGATATATAATCAATGCTGTCTTTTATCGTAGATAAAAATTCGATTGGTGATATAGCAACAGATATTAATTTTAAGCTAGATGAAATTGTATCTAGTAAATTATTAACATTACTCATGTAAGTCTCCTTTTAACCGGTTTATTAAATATTTGATCAAATAATATTTCGAAATATTATTATCCTTATTATGCTCTTTCAAAATATTGAACACACTCAGTAACGCTTTTAAAAGATTGTTTTGCACCAAAATTATTGCCAAATTCTATATCGCTATCTTTATCACCAATCATGTAACTCTCGTTCAAATCAATGTTATATTCTTCAGCGGCTTTGTATGCCCAAAATGCTTTTGGTTTTCTACATTCGCAGTTATCATCCGGAGCATGAGGACAATAATAATATGCGGTGAAACTAATATCATTATCTTTAAGTAACTCCATGAAACGAGCATGAACAGCGTTATATTCATCTATAGTAAAATATCCTCTTCCAATACCTGATTGGTTACTCACCATAATCAACAAATAACCTGTGTCTTGAAATGTTTTAAGAGCAGAAACAACACCGGGTAAAAATTCAATATCATTAGGATTGCTTAAATATCCACGATCTACGATTATGGTATCATCTCTATCTAAAAAAATCGCTCGATTATTCATCAGTTATTTACCTTTTAGTTTTATTTATTTAGCATTTTTGTTGCACGCATTACACCTCGGCGCAGAAATGGAGGCATAGGGTCAGGCATATGCCAAAAATATGAATTTGAGTAATGTTTATGAAAAGTGTCACCTAGTAACCATTCAAAGTATGGAGCATCTTCTTGGCGATGGTATGTGCATATTGCTAATCGCATTGGTAATGAGGGATCATGCAAAAGCGTACTCATGCATCGCAACACAGAACCTTCAGCTCCTTCAACATCAAGTTTGTAAAATGTAGGTTTATCTTTATCTTTAAAATATTCATCAAGAGAGATGTTTCCGTTTCCATCTCCAACATAACCTTTTATTAGAGTTACTTTATCTTTAAATGGAGCATATGTCTTTTTTAGTAAATTAAACCAGGAATCATCGCATTCAAATATGTATGCATGTTTTATTTTATTTATATGAGCTATGCTAAAGTAACCTTCTGCTGCGCCTATGTCTGCAATTATTTCTCCATTATTTATGTTGAAGTTTGATTCATTTAGATAACAATGAGGATGGTTTGGTATTTGTTCAGTCATTAGTGCTCTCCAATAAACACGAGCTTCATCGAAATTGCCTTTGAGATAAACTTTATGATTATTAGGATTCGCGTAAATGAACCCATTATCAATACTTAATGATTCTTCGATATTGTCAATTTGAGGGTATCCAGTATGAGGATATATATTATTATAAAATTGTTTTGTAAACGAGATCATCTGTGAATCTAATGGATAAACTCTATACCGCATTATATGATGGTAAAACTCATCAGTATCAAGATAATCAACTATGTACTTTGCTTCAGAATCAAGAGTTTGATAACGATCATGTTTCGAATAGTAAAGAGTAATTGCTTGAGCTATCAATAAAAAATCAAGACGAGAAGCAATATAGTCAAGCCCGCGTGACTTATGGTAGTCTGTCAATGACTCAATAGCAATCATTGACTCCTCATTGTTTGTTGGAATAACAATACTTTTATTTTTTGAATATAGGTTATGTATATTTTTCCATAATTGTTCCATCATACACCTCCTTGGTTTATAAATATATTTCAAAAACGATTAACAAATGAGATTTTTGTTAATGCCTGATGATAAAGCTTACTATATTAATGTTTATAAAACCTATTACTCGTTCAATTCTGAAATTTCTTCAATTAATTGTGAGTATAGAACAGAGCCAGTATTCTCATCAAGATATATCTTAATCGTTTCTACTTCATAATCACCGCCATACATATACATCAACCAACTTGCGCGATGCGAGCCATCAAATATAATATTGTTTCCATCAATTACTATAAATTGATTTTGGTTATATCCGTGTGTGTTCAGTTGCTCAATTAAATTATCAATTTTTTCCAATGTACGCTCGTGGCCAGGATTATAAATATCGTTCAATTTTATGTATTCAATGTATTGTTGATGATTTCCACTTATGTATTTGAATGCTGCTGTTTCTTCAAGCGGAATAGGTACATAACCATTCTCTGTCAAGTTTGTAGCTAATAAATCCTTTAGCTTTATTTTTTCTACCCAATAATCGTAAATAATTCGTTCCTTTAACCACAATTCAACCCATTCGGGATCAAGCTTAATAGTTGAATCGGATAAAAGCTCCTGAAGTTTTGTGAGTTTGATTGTTTTGTATTTAGTTTCATTTTCAATATGATTTCTAATAACATTAAGTACCATTTCGGGTGTTATTGAAGTCATACAAATTGGCTCTTTCAAAAGACAACGTCTTTTCCATCCGCTAAATAACTTACTACATCCCATGCAAACATTAGTATAGATATTCAAATTATCATCATAGCTATAAATTTCTATAGGAGTTTGACCATACAATACTACCGAAGGACCAGCTAACATAGCTTTACGCATATGCATCATACCGCACTCACCGTCTATATGTAAAAATGCGTTTTTCAAAAGTATTTTAAGTTCCTCAAAGTCTGTGTCTCCTAAATAATTCATATCAACACCTTCGATTGGTTCGTTATTAGCTAACTCTCCGAGTTGCACTAAAATAATATCGGGATATTCATGTTTAAGTAAACGACAAAGTACATTGAAATTATGAATTGGCCATTGTTTAGGAGATTGTTTTGAATTTGAGTCAGCATTAACTCCTTGTTGTAAAGTTATGTAATTAAGCTCACTTAAGCCAAATTTATTAAGTACATCAAGTTCGTCTCTGAGTGGATACAAGGTATAGCGAAATTGACTTTCTATACCTAAAGCTTCATTAATATCCATTACATTTAGCCTGTTTTTTTTGTTTGCTATAGCATATGTATATATGTTATAATCAAAAATCGAGTCATTTCGAATAAAATTGTTTGTTGCAGGATCAGTCTCAAAAGCTACCCATTGTTTTATTATTTCAGGAAGTCCGGGTACTTGAGTTTGAATTTTTGGCATATTTACATATATAACTTTTGGAAACCAGTTTAAGTCAATTATTAAATCATAGCCATACTCGCGAAACATACTACGAACATGATATTTTGCGATAAAGTATTGGGAGTTCATAAGTCCAGCATTAACTGCTTCTGAAGTAGAACCAAATACCGAAATAATTACATCAGGAAAAGCATCATAAAAGAACTTGATGAAGTTTAATTCGACTAAATAAGTACCTATACCACCATTTAATCTAAATGCTACAGTTATTTTACTATTACTCATATATTATTGCTCCTCCTGATTATTTGTTAACACATTTTCTATATGCATTAAAACTTTTTCAGGAATAATTGATGCCATACAATGCGAAAAAGCAGAGGATTTTCCTCGTAAACAACGATCTTGCCAATTACTAAATGCCCATTCGCACCAGACATCGCACCCTTTTCCAACAATATTTTCATTCTCAGAATAACCAAAAAACTCAGCAGATGTTGGACCAAATAGTACGATTGATTTACCGCCATTCAAAGCATGTCTCATATGTACTAAACCGCCTTCGCCATCAATATGTAAAGTTGCATGTTTTAGCAATACCTTTACTTGTTCGAGACTAGTCTGAGAAACAAGATGCATATCAGCACCTGGTAAAATTGGAAATACTGTGCTGTCTGCACCAATTTGTACCAAGATAATGTTGGGAAATCTCTTTTTTAATAAACGTATTAAAATACCGTAATATGAGAGAGGCCAGATTTTGGTACTGTTTTTAGCATACGCACTATCGTTTCCTCGATTAATTGTAATGAAGTTTCGATTATATAAACCAAGCTGTTGTAAGTAAGCATTCTCATTTTCTGCAATATGAATACTATGTTCATATTTTTCGGACATACCAAGGAATCCATAAATATCAGCTTGTTGGTATCGTTTAGCTCCTTTAATGATGCTGACCATTGCGGATTGACCATCTGTAGGTCCTTGGTGAGTAAAAAAACGTGAGTATTCTGCACGAAAACGTTCACATAAAAATATATATTCAATTAACTCAGGAACCATTTCTGATATTCTTGATAAATCGCGCTTCTTTATATCAGGATATCGTGCTATATCGATAAATAAATCATAATAATTCAATTTAGCTGCATCTTTGTTTCTAGCATAAAGATTATTAATAAAGCTAGATTGAACACCATTAAAAACGGTTCGTGTTGATTCGAATCTGTGATCATCAGAAAAAATATCAATATTTATTATGTCATCAGAGAATTTTTTACGAAACATATAGATATAGTTTGCCAGCATTACAATATCACCTAAACCACCACGTATTAAAAACGCAATGTTCAATTTATTTTGATTGAGAGGGTTATTAGGTTCATTCGTTGCGCTAGAATTCCCTATATTAAATGATGATGAATTATTAATTGTTTTTTTATCTATATCTTCTAGACGAGTCCAGATTTCATCAATTCGATTGAATAACTCTGATCGATCTTTTTCAAGTATTGTAAAGCGTTGGTTATCTATCAATCTATTTTTAATTTTTTTAAGTATATTCATATAATACTCCTTTGATGAGATGCTCTAAATAGAACTTGTCCATTACATCATCTATGTAAGCATCATAGTTTAGATTCTTCGATATCTATCCATGGACGCACTATCGGTGCTAAACTACTGTGAACAGCGATTGTATCTCCAACAGATACTATTGGAAAAAAACCTTTTTCTTTTAGTGTATGATACAATTCGGTTGATTGGTCTTCAATACTTATTACTTTTGGAGCCGATAAGGTGAAATCAGCATTTTGAAGAACATGTAAATCCATTCCTTCTATGTCTATAGATAAATAGTCAGGAAATATCCCATTACAATATATATCGACGATTTCATTTATTGTAATGGTTGTTACTTCAATTGTTTTCATAATTTCCCAAGGATTTTCAGTTTTCTTTGATTCTTCTATAAAAGCATTTATAGTTTCAAAATCAACAGAGTTACGCGGTGAGTACATGTCCAGCATGTAAAACGGTATCTTTTCACCACTAATTGTTGAAACAGCAGCATTAACAAATATATCGTTAGGTCGCAACTCAGTCCATCTTTGCCGAAGAGACTCATTAGCATCTACAACAACACCACTACACCCCTTTCGGTAAAACAAAGCTGTATTTGACATTTCTACTGGAGTATTAGCACCAATATCGAGGTAGCTAGGTTTTGTAATGCCAGCCTCGAAGAGTAATGCTTCAACAATTTTATCTTGACTACGTTGTGAAAAAGATATTAATGAAAAACCATGTGCATGACTAAAATTACGAAATACATTTTCGTCAAGCAACAGCCCAGTATCTTTTGTATACTCCGGAGGTGATGCATATATAGTATTGGGGTCTTCTCTTGTTTCATACAACATTTTTGCTACTCTAAGTAGTTCATTTAAATACTCAAATTCCAAGTATGAATCATTGTATTTTGTAATATTTGAATTTAATGATGTATTAGCTTTGTTTTCAATATTATCAATTCGAATCATCATTTCATCGATTCTGCTAAATAGTTCTGTGCGGTCATTTTCCAGAATTGAGAAGCGTTTATTATTAGTTAGTCTATTTATAATTTTTGAAAATATATTCATAAAACTCCCTTTGATGAAACAATTTTATAATGCATATTTATATATTAAAACAATACCATTTTGTTAGCATATCAATGATTTAATACAATCTGGTATTTCGAATTTTTATTAACTAATCGTTATATGGTTTTTATATTGAATTATTATCAAAATATGTCATATTTTGTTACATTACCATTTTTCACAATATAAGCAGATTGTGCTATCTCAACCATTGGTATATCAGATAATGAATCCGTATAAAAACAATTAATTGATGCATCAATATATATTTCTCGAAAACGTCTCACTTTTTCATTACCATAACAGTTTAAACCAGTATATAACCCATTATCAGGGTTTACTACTGATGCAATGCAAGAAATACCTAATTTTTCGCAGATTGGTTGTAGTAAAAATCCAGGTGAAGCAGAAATAATAACATCGTTACTCCGTTTCTGCGAAAGATACCATTTTTGAATCTTTATTTCGTGTTTTTCCCAAAATAGCATCACTTCGTCTTGCGTATTTGGTAACAATCGCAAAAATCCAAAAAATGATTCTTTTAATCTTTCTTTATCGCAATTACCGATTATGTACTGAATAAAATAGTAAAAAAATTTCGGAAGTATAATACAAATTTTGGGGTACCTTCTCACGCAAAAGATAAAGAAGTCTTTTGTGCTGTCTCCATCATATATTGTTCCATCAAAATCGTAGACATTCATAAATCACATCTCTGAAGTGTAGTTAGCTACTAAGGTATGACTCTATATTATATGCATAATATAATATTGTCTGTTAAAAGAATTTCTTTACCAACCCAAGGATTCCTTGCTTCCATGGAACACGATGAGTAACTCCTGATACGTTACTAATTGTCTCCAAATTATTAATATACCAGTCATAATTTCGTAGTAGAGCTTCTTTATTTGAGTATATAGGCTCAAACCCTAGTTTTTCTTTGGCTTTGTCTATTGATACAAACGAATCTGTTGCAGCAGTTTCATAAACCCATTTGTATAATGGAGACAAATGGAGCAGCTCTAAAAAACGCAAAGTCCATATCATTGGAGCAGCAGGAAAAGTCCTAATTTTTTTCCCGTATCCAGCATAATCAAGCACCGCTTGATAGTCTTCGCGCATCGTAGTAAATTCTTCCGCTCCTATGTTAAACGTATCGTTAACGATGCTTTTTTCAAGAGTAGCACATAGATAAATTGCCTCACATAAATCATAAACATCGAGGAATTGATATCGGTTATTACCTTTACCAATCATTGGAAATCCTCTACCATCTTTCGCCCAATCGTAAAATAGAGCGAACACCCCCAATCGTTCTGGCCCGATAAAACTTTTTGGACGAATTATTGGTACACACAATCCATTTGTGCGATACTCTTCACAAACTCTTTCAGCTTCAATTTTAGCTATACCATAAGGTCCAACACCTGTTAATTGATCAGTTTCATATATTGGATGGTGATCGGGTATCCCATATACAGCAGTTGATGATATTTGAATAACTCTCTCAATCCCAATTTCAAGAGCAGATTGCAAGACATTTTTTGTGCCATTGATATCTGTAGTAAATATATCATTTTTACTATATAAAGGTAATGCAGCAGCACAATGTACAACAATATCGCAAGTCAACATAGATTCTTTGAGTAAACCAATGTTTCTTATATCACCAGTTATTACTTTTACTCTAATATCTTCTTTTTCGGGATAATTATATGATTCATCAAAATCATAAGAGACAATAGTGTGACCTAATTGTAGAAGATGCCGAGTTAGGTTAATTCCTAAAAAACCCGCACCGCCAGTTATAAAATACTTAGCCATATATATCGCTTCTCCTAATACCAATGCTCTGCTTTTATCTATTCAAACTATGTAAAATTAATATACATGAATGAAACACATGCTAATCCCCAGATTAGTACACATATTAGTAAAGGTTTATCTTTTAGGATAGCTGTCTCTGGTGACTCAGCATATTCAGTTGAATTAGCTATATGTTGATATCGAAATAACCCATAGACAACAAAAGGTATTGTAATTAGCATATTAGCCATTAATTCTGTAGTTATTATATAAATACAATATGCTGTAATAGTCGCAGATAAAACAACCGATGACATACTACTGAGCATGTCGATTGTATAAAATTCTAATACCTTCCGTTTATATGCTGCTTCTATCGCAATATTTTTTATTTCGCAAGTTCTTTTGTTAATCGCTAAATATAATGATAATAAAAATGTACAAATTAGTAACCATGGTGATATTGTTACGTTAATAATAACAGCTCCAGAAATTGCACGCAAAACAAAGCCTAATGAAATGCATATGATGTCGATTATAGGTTCATTTTTTAGCCAAAAAGAATATAGTAAATTTATTAGTAAGTAGATAGATATAACTACTCTGAAATGTATGTTAACATATACAAAGCTGAGTAATAATAATATTAACAATGTCAATAATAGCAGCATTGCTTGAGTAATACTAACAGCACCACTTGCTAAAGGACGATTCATTTTCTGTGGATGTGCACGGTCGCTGCTAGCATCTATTGCATCATTAACGATGTATACACAACTTGATGAAATACAAAATATTGTAAACCCAAAACAACACATCATAAACATGGAGAGATTGAATAAACTGCCCGAAAACACTAGTGCAGCAAAAACATAGCTGTTCTTAATCCATTGCTTAGGGCGTATCAATTTTACTAGTTGAGAAACTAACCGCATAAAATACCTACATTATCATGATTCAACATATGGGAAAATAACTGTTTTTTCGAAATACTCGCTGTTATTATTATCTAGTCCATAAAAAGTTAATAAAACGCTACTATTTTTAAAAGATGAACATGGAATATCAACGTAGAAACCTGTTTTTTTTGTCATATTATTTTCATCATATAGAAATGTATCACATGGATAATATGTGTTTTCTACTTTTACTAAAACTTTTTCTAAATAAATTTCGTAATCAACACTATAAAACCAACCAGATATTCTTAATGTATCTTGGTCAATGAGAGCGTTCCTATAAATAAATGAATTGTTAATAAATTGCTGGGTAATTTCGTTTGAAATAATCACAACATCAATGTTGCCTTTATTTAGTTGTATTTTCTCAAATGATATTGGTATTCTAACAAAACCGAGAGGTGTAGGTGTAAACATAAGTTCATTACCTATTGATGTGAATAAATTTGAATATTTTATCCAGTATTCTGTTTTACCAACTTCCTCATTACTCATAAGGCCTACTCCACCAAATGATAATAAAAAGAAATATATAAGACAACATAAGGCACATATTTTTTGAGTTTTTGATATTCTATATAAGAAACCTAATACTCGGATGAGTGACACGAAAATGAGTGTTATATGTATATTAAATCCGTATCTACCGCCACCTTGACCCCGTATATACATATCAAACCAGTCTATATCTCTAAAACTTACACAGCATAAGAGCCAAAATGATAGACTAAATATTAGCCCATACAACGATACCAAACGAAATTCCTTCGTACAAAATATATTAATTTCCCAAATAATCACACCAAAGACTACTGATAGAACTAAACCGCTAAATATACCACGAAAAACAAATGGGTAAACCCTCCAGGGTTGAAATAGTAACCCACAAAAACGAAAATATCCTTCAATTGCAAGTTCCAATTTTCTATTTAAGGTACCAGCATTTAAACTAGGTGTTCTTGTTCTGAATATACTATTTATTTGGATAATAAATGCAATAATTATTAGTAATAGTTTTATACAATCATGCTTTGAAATTCTTTGTATACTAATATAGTTGTTATTATGTATTATGTATAGTAGGATTTTTAAAACAATTATTCCTAATACGAAAACAACACATGGTGAACTAAAAGATATTATTAGTAGTATTAAAAAATACTTATACTCTGGAAGCAGTTTTTCTTTATCATGTAAAATATCAAGACCAGATAAAAACACAAAAAAGGTTGCCCACCATTGAAACTGTGTAATTGACCCCCAAACTTCACTTGTGTTTTGTGGGAGTAAAAGAATAGTTAATGTAATACATAATAATCGATTATACTTATTTGCTATTAACCAGTCAAAGCGTGATGTTACAAAAAAAAATAGAAACAATGAATTTGTGATATGAGCTGTGTACTGCATAAAATAAGGAAGTGGAACGAATGTACCTAAAAATGAACAAACTTGTACCCATAAATATGTAAAAAATTGTGTAAAAAAATGGTAGTATCCAGCATATACCATAAAAATCGATTTATAACCATAATCGATTGCACGCTGCATAAATATTCGTGCATCTTCAGCCCATAGATATGGCACACTTATGATATTTGGGAATTTCAATAAAACGCATAATAATATAATAATGTAGCTAAATATAGAGCTATATCGATTTAAAATGCTTTTTATTACAAATGAGCGAGATTTATGTTGGTTACTTAGTTTATTTTTGTTAATAACACTCGATTGCTGAATACTCATATAGTATCTCCATTGAAGAAATAATATAATTGTGTTAAATATTTCATAAGTTATAATCCGCATTTAGAATTAATATATGATTTGCTAATTTTTCTAATATCATATATCCAGTTATTGCTTCCATACATTCAGCTGATTCATAACCTCTAGGGCAACGTTGAAACCAGTCATCGGTTGTTTCCATACACCCTTTACAAACAGGCGACACAATATTTATATTTTCAGGATATCCGTAATAATGAGCTGGGGTCGGTCCGAAAGGAACTATACATCGTGTTCCTAGTTGTGTGGCTGTGTGAACCAATCCACCTTCATTTGATATATGAGCTTGGGAGTTAGATAAAATTACCTTCACGTCCTCAAAGCTTGCATCACGGATAACTATGTCTGTACCAGGTATTTCTGGCTCATCTTTAAGCGCAAGCTGTACAATTTTAATTGTTGTATATTTTGCTTTGAATAAACTTACAAATTCAACATACCGATGCAATGGCCATATCTTTGTTTGGCGCATACCACCCATATCAACATCGGCACCACGACTTATTGTTATATATGAGTTATTTTTTAAACTATATGAATCTATAATGCTGCTACATTCATCTATTGTGATTCCGCTGCGCATAGAGGTCATATCGAACACGCCGCCACATGATAATTGAGTCCATCTATTTAACCCTAAGTATTTTGCACGAAAAATTATCACATTTCTTTGTGCTAGTATATTATCAGTAGAGGGGATGTTAGCTCTATTATATGCAATAATTCTATTTACATCATCGTATAATTTTAGTGATTTATTTTTTAGTCTGCTCATATTAAAATCTCGTACATTTATAAAATGATCCATATCTAATACGAGGTCAAACTGCTCGTTATTTTGAGTCATAACTGAGTAATGAACTTCTAATCCGATTGTATTTCCAAGAATGGTTACTGCATTTTCATAACTCAAAGTGAATAGGTAAATCATACAATTGTAGTTATTTAATAAACTATCAATTATCGCTTTATATACAATGAAGTCACCTAAACCTCCGCCAGCATAAATCGCAATATTAATTTTTGATGAATCTATATCGAGTCTAGCAAACAGACTTACTTCCTGCGCAGTTGAACCTATACCAAGTAGCTTTTTCAGTTTCTGCTTAAATCCATGTGGTAATCGTGCTTTTAGCCAAACGATAAATTTATGAAGCAATTAAAATCATCCTCTTTCTACTAAAAGCTGATGTAATAAGGGTATTGATATTATATGATCAAGTTCAAAGTGCCACCCTTTACCACTATTTTGTGTGGGGCGATTTACTATATTTTTTCTTGGTCTATAGTAATAATCCGGGTCTTCATATCCAATATTTATCTTGTAATCGCCTAAGGGTTTTAAATCAAAATTTGCTGTTGTAATATTGTCTTTTGCATAGCCAAGGTTGCGTACTATTGACAAAGCTTTGAGAAAAACCTCAGGTCCTGTCACGGCAGAACCAAAGTTCATAAATACACCACCGTCAAGATCGGAGACACTTTCGCAAAATATATAAAAATCATTGCCGCTTGCAATACCAATGGACCCAAAGTCAGCACTTGGGTGTTGATGAATTATATCTGTACCTATTGCGACATGAATCGTAACTGGAATATCAAGCTTATATGCAGTATGAAGTATTGACATTGAAAAATGAGGAAATCGTTCAATATTACTTTCTATATATTGTGCAACAGCTTTACCATATCCAGCGTCTTTTCCAATCTTAATTGCATCGTTCATCCACCCGCCGGTTTCTTCCCACATCCCAAATGAGCCATCATCAATTGCCATTGGGACATCCTCAGATGTTGCTCCAAGGAAAGCGAGTTCAAAATCATGTATGCTCACAGCACCATTCCCTGCAAGGTGTGTAATCCACCCTTGTTTTATTAAATCGATTACAAACAATGATAAACCGCATTTAATAACATGAGCACCCATAAACATAATTACAGGTTTGCTATTATTGCGTGCATAACGAATACAATCAATGAGTTTAATAAACTCATCAGTTGGTGAATAGTCAATATTCGTATCTAGCGGAATCAAGTCTTTAAGATATACTTGATTTTGTCGTCCGAAGGCAGATTTGGTAACAATTTTCGAAAAATCCATATAATTTCAATTATCCATTTTTTGATTTATTAACGATTGCTGTTGTTGAATATCCATCAATATATTCTACTAACTCAACTCGTTTAGAGTACTGCCGTCCTGGAACTTGCTCAAGAGTGTACTCTGCACCTTTTACAAGCACATCAGGTAAAATGTGGCTTAGTAACTCCTCGGGAGTATCTTCGCCAAATATGACAACAGCATCTACACTTTCTAATGCTGCTAAAACATACGCTCGGTCATTCTCACTGTTTATAGGTCTACTATCGCCTTTAAGCTTACGTACAGTTTCGTCTGTATTAATAGCCATTATTAAGATATCAGCACATTGTGATGCAGCATTAATAAGTGAAGTGTGACCTCTATGTAAAATATCAAAGCATCCATTCGCTACAGCTATCGTTTTATTTTCGCTTTTCCACTGTTCGACACGGCTAAATAACATATCCCAACTCATTATTTTTGATAAAGCTTTATCATTACGATTTGTTTGTAACTCTGCAGCCAATTCACCTTTACTAACGGTAGCAGTTCCGCTTTTTCCTACAGCAATACCAGCTGCAGTGTTAGCAATCTCGACAGCATTTTGTTTGTCTACTCCAGCTCCTAAAAGCGCAGCTAAAACTGCAACTACTGTATCACCAGCACCAGATACATCAAATACCTCACGAGCTATTGATCGAATATGGTATATTTTTTCTCCGTTATAAAGTGTCATTCCTTGTTCTGAACGAGTTACTAGTACATTCTCGATTGTGAATGATGAACTAATAATGGCTATATTATCGCTTATATCTTCATCAGTATTTTTTATTGATTTTCCAATCATTTCAGAAAATTCGCTGAAATTAGGAGCAATCCATGATGCACCATTGTATTTGTTCCAATTTTTTCCTTTAGGATCAATTATGAGCGGTATATTATACTTCTTACATGCACTAATGAGTGTTTTTGTTGTTTCTTCGTTACAAAAACCTTTATCATAATCGGATAAAATAGCAATATTACAATTTTCGAGAGCTGCATCAAGGCTCTCCAGTAATTTAGAAGTAGCTGGGAAAGGATAATTTTCATTAAAATCAAGTCGCGCAATTTGATGATTGTTATTTCCAACTATTCTTGTTTTGATAATAGTTTTATATGATTCATCATGTAAAAGAAAATTCGTATCAGTATGAGCATCATTAAGAAGATTGCTCAGTATCTTTCCTTCTGTATCATCGCCAATTATGCCGAATGATTTTACTTTACAACCAAGTCTACACAGGTTGTTTACTACATTTGCGGCTCCACCAGGTACACACCGCTCACCTTGCACATTAACAACCGGTACAGGTGCTTCTGGTGACAATCGTGTAATATCACCATAATAGTATTTATCTAACATAAAATCACCAGCTACAAGAACTGTGACATTATTAAGATTATCGAGTGCAGTCATTTATTATCCTCCAAAAAATTCAAACTCTAGCATTAAACAAATGGTGTGATATATCGGTAAGTGTAGTTCCTGAATTTTATAGGTTTCATCCTCCGGAGCATGTATAAGGTAATGACAATAATTATTAAACATTCCTCCGTTACGACCCGTTAATCCGATAGTTACTAATCCTTTTGCATCGGCAACCATTAATGCATTTATTAGGTTTCTAGAATTACCCGATGTTGATATAGCTAAAAAAATGTCTCCTTCATGACCCAAGCCATATACTTGCTGAGCAAATGAAACCTGTGGGTCAACATCATTGGCAAATGCAGTTGCTAATCCAATAAATCCAGTTAATGGGATTGCTGGTAATGCTCCTTCAAGCTTTTTTGCGAGTTCAGACCCATCATCTCCATACTTTTCTAACAGCATTGCTTCTATAGAAGGTTCTACCACCCTGTTACGGATAACAAATGATTTCATCAGTTCGCCAACAATATGTTCTGCGTCAGCTGCGCTGCCACCGTTACCAGCAACCAATATTTTTTTACCAGATGCGAAAGCATTGTATATACATTCTGTTGCTACAAGTATTTCCGATTTATTATCATTAAGGATTGGATATCGACTTACTAGATCATCGAGTATTGTAATACTATTCATAATGTTACCTTTAAAAATTAAATGATAAATGGTAAATCACATTATAATTGTTTTTTTTGACAAAGGCAAGAGTTTGCGAGCCTAAATACAAATAATAATGTATATTATATTAATATTAATGGTATTTTTAGTATTTCTTATCTACAGATTATCACCATATACTTCACATACCTCATCAACATTACCTAGACATTTAACTTCTCCCTTTTCTAAGAGGATAGCACGTGTGCACATTTCCTTAATAGTGCTAATACTGTGCGAAACTATGAGTACAGTTGCTCCATTCGATATCATGGCGTTGATGCGGTCTTCGCACTTTTTCCGAAACAAATAGTCTCCAACCCCTAAGACCTCATCTACTATGAGAATGTCAGGTTGTACACTTGTTGCAATTGAAAAGCCTAGTCTAGCACTCATTCCTGTTGAAAAATTTTTTAATGCAACATTTTCGAAGTCTTTTAGTTCAGCAAATTCGATAATTTCGTTATAAAGTTTATCCATAAATTTCGGAGAGTGTCCATACATTGCGCCATTCATGTATATGTTATCACGTGCAGAAAATTCTGGGCTAAAACCAGCACCAAGTTCAAGAAGAGGAGAAATTGCACCATTTATAACTACATACCCCTTTGTAGGTTTAAATACTCCAGCAATTATTCTTAATAATGTAGATTTACCAGCACCGTTTAGTCCCATGATGCCAAAAACCTCACCTTTTTTAACATCAAAGCTTATATTTCTTAATGCCCAAAATTCTTCATAAAAAAGTTGACGCTTTACTGCCTTTATTATGTATTCTTTTAGTCCAACGATTCTATCTTTACTAAGGTGAAACATCATTGATACATCATTCACTTCAATAGCAGATTCTACATTCATTTTTGTTATCCTCGTTTTTACATATATAGTATGTATTTTTCCTGCTGGTTCATGAAGACAAAAGTTCCTATACAAAGTGCAGCAAGTGCAAATCCTAAACAAACAATATTAGACCACAAATCGGGAACAGTACTATATAAAGCAACACTTCGAGCATAATCGACATAATGATACATTGGGTTAAAGCCAATTACAGGTACAACTTTCTCTGGTAGAATCGATACAGGATAGAATAGAGGGGTCAAATAAGTTAGTAATGTAATAAAAACACTGTACAAGTATGTTAGGTCGCGGAAAAAAACCGCCATGGAACTTAAGAGCATTGAAATCCCAAGTGAAAACACAAAGGTGTATATAATTGGGATTGGTAATAATAGCATTGTCCACGAAAAATTAGCTCCAGTAATTATAAAAACCAGTAAAAAAGCAAGAAATGAAAATAGTAAATTTAGTAGCGATGAGAACACCTTCGCCATGGGAAATATATACTTTGGAACATATATTTTTCTAATTATACTTTCGCTCGATAGAATTGACTGCATAGATTGAGTAGTAGATTCGCTAAAAAATCCAAATATGATTTGTCCTGACAATAAGTAAACTGGAAAATTATCGACTTGGTTTTTAAAAATAAATGAGAAAACCATTGTTATTACGAGCATTGTTAACAATGGGTTTAATAATGACCATAAAATACCTAATACACTCTTTCGATAACGCATAATGAAGTCACGCTTCACTAGGAGTTTAAGTAAATGCCTGTATCTTAGAAAAGTTGAAATTTGTTCTTTTACATAATTTCTTTTAAGGATTAAAACAAGAAGTATTCCTGTACTTATCGCAGCGGTGAGACTCAAAAAAAACACTTTTGGCACAAAAAGCATTAAGTTCTCACCTCTTGTACCTACAATGCTATCGGGTAGGTTTATTAGTGGAACAAAATAAATGACAGTCATCAACATTGTAAATATGGCTAATCGTTTTTTTGTTAATTGCACGTTGTTTAAATCCTCAAGTTGTTTTTCTTGTATAATAAATGACTATTCTTTATCTTCTGAGCGTTTTTTTGTAAATGAAACCTACTATTCGTGATGGAAGTAGTCTAATAGGAATGCGTAATATTAAGTTTCGAACGAATTCTAAATTGTTTAAAAAACCAATCTTTTTGAGTTGAGATTGCATTCGCCACTCAGAATTTATATATGATACACCTCGTCTTCGTCCATATGTCTTGTTATTGGTTCGAGCATCAACTAATATATCTGGATGATTTGCGCATATAACACCATTTTTTATCATGCGTATCCATAAATCGTAGTCTTCAAACAAGGGAAAATACCTATAATTACCAGCAGATATAACAAGGTCACGTTTTAACATGACTGTCATATGATTAAATGGGTTTCGTTTTTTAGCATATTTTACTATATCATTGTGAGATGTGGGTACTGTTCGTGAATACACTTTATTTGATTTCTGGTTGGTAAACTCGGAAATTTGTCCTCCCATTAAGCCAAGCTCAGGGTTTTCATTAATCATTTTTATTTGTTTTTCAAGTCTATCGCTACGAGAAATATCATCACTATCCATTATCGCTATCCACTCATGTTTTGCTTGTTTTATACCTTCTGCTCGCGCCGGACCTAAGGTCATGTTTTCTGGTAGTGATATTATACTTAAATCATGTTGAAAGTTCAAGTTAAGTATTATCTTATCCAATTCATTCGTTAATGGACCGTCTTTGACGATGATAAGTTCATCAGGTAAGACTGTCTGATTAAGTATGCTTTCAATGCATTGTGCGAAATGCTGGGGGTTTTCTTTTTCGTAAACACATATGAGAAGAGAAAACTTAATCATGTTGCTGCTAATTCCTTTATTCTGAATTATCCTACAAACACCTCTGCTAGCTTTATCGTCAGTCCTTCTAGAGTATGTACCTGTATTTCGTCAGTTTCGGTGTATACGTTTATAATGTATCTTCCGTTTTCGAGTATATGGGTCTGTACTGTCTTTTCTACCGGGTCTACTATCCAATATTCATTTACTCCGTAGCGTAGGTAGAGATGAAACTTTACTACTCGGTCGTTCCTTTCGCTTGTTGGTGATAAAATTTCCACCACCATGTCAGGGGCACCGTTACAGCTTTTTCCATCAAGTTTGGTTTCGTCGCATACTACTATTATATCAGGTTGGACAACGGTGTCATCTTCGGAATCGTGGTTTAGACGGACATCGAAAGGTGCCGAGAAGACTTTGTAGGTTTTGCCTTTTAAAAAATTATATAGCTGATTACTTATGCCCATTGATATTGATTGATGTTCTTGTGATGGTCCTGGTGCCATGGCATATGGGATACCGTCAATTAGTTCCCAGCGTTTACCATCGTCCCATGAATAGTAGTCACTATATGATAATTTATCCATTTTATACCTAATTATTCAACAACCATTTCAATTTCGTCTCTGCTTAGGAAGCCTCCGCATTGAGGTGGAGCTCATAGGGGATAGAAGCGAAAAACCCTCGCAGTATATCCAGCATAATCTCGAGCTTCCCTTCTTCAAGACTATCTACAGGTATTCCACAAATGTCAGCATATTCTTCTATCATTGTAATATCAGTTAGGTTATTGAGCTGTGAAAAAACTGATGTCTTTGTGAAAGTGTACTTAGTCATATTTCAGCGAGCTATGAGCTTACAACAAAGGCTGGAATAAATCGTCTAATGTAATTTCTGATTGAATTTCGTTTCTATATGCATTGTGGACGAGTCCGCTTGATGTGATCATTGTTAGGTGGATTGCTTTTTTTGTTGCGGTTTCTTGTAGAAAAACTGTCTTTTTTCGCTCGAAATCAGCGAGGTCTTTTTCAGTAAGTTCGTATGGTTGGACTGTAAATTTGCACTCACAAAGATTTATTACATCATCCTTACGGTCAATAACCAAATCAATTTGTGCTCCACTGGAGACTCCTCTTTGTCCGATGCTCCTAAAAACATATGTTTCAGATAATACCCCTGATATTCCTAGTTTTTGTTTGATTTGTTGGCTGTGAGCAATAGAAAGCCTTTCGAATGCGTAACCGCACCAAGTCCTATGTGCTGGGTACGATAAATAATTGGTCCAGAATCGTGGGTCATTTCCCTTTTGCGTTTCTATGTATTTAAAATAGAATAGGGTATAGAAATCGACTAGTTTGTAGTAATCGCCATTTCTCTTTTTCGAAATGTCAAAACTCCGACCAATCAGACCGCATGCAACCATTTCCTCTAACACTTTGGTCAAGCCGCCACCGTCAGAAACTCCACTGGCTTGGGATAATTCCTTTCGAGTCATTCCTGTGTTATTTTTTGCGAGCGTTTTAGCAATGCTTATATGGTTATCTGCGTGACGGAATAGGGAATTATATAAGCGGTTGAATTCGTTTTCTAATTTTGCGTTGTTTTCAAATAAAAGCATATCTATATTTTGGTTTAGCCCATACATTTTATTCATTGCATCCATATAGAATGGAATACCTCCAAGTATCATATAAGCCTCAGCCATTTGGTGCCTAGTCATAGCGATTCCGCGGCTTCTATAGAATGCTTCGCATTCGTATAAATAATATGGTTCAACAACTATATTTTCTGTTAACCTATTATGTAGACCTCCGTAACTGTTCATCAAATTCTTTATTATCCATGAAGCGGCTGATCCGCAAACAATAAGGAGGATATCTTTTCTCCTAGATGCATAGGAGTTCCAGAAGTGTTCTAAAGCGGGTAAAAAATTCGATTTTGGTGTATCGAGCCATGGCATTTCGTCAATGAACAATACTTTTCGAGCAAGGGTAATGTCTTTTTCGAGTTGCTCTTCCAACAAGATGAATGCGTCAAACCAGTTTTTTGGCTCTGGAATGTCAGATTGGAAGTGTTTTTTTAGCGCGCTGTGAAACACGCGAAGCTGATCCTTTGTTTTTCCATCAGAAACTCCTGTAACGGAAAATGTAAACTTATTATGAAAATGCTCTACAACAAGATAGGTCTTCCCAACTCTGCGTCGTCCGTATATGGCTACAAACTCAGGTTTGTCCGAGTTTTCGCATCGTCGCAATATTTCCCGCTCTCGTTCTCTACCGATTATTTCCATTTTTTTCAACCCTTTGTTGTTTAATTATAGCTCGCTGCGAAAGCTGCTAGTTGTATTTATTCAGCGAGATATAATGTTATTGTACATGATATTTGTAAGTAATACAAGGGTTTATCGGAAAAATATAGTATTATACCTCGCTGTGAAAGGTGTTTTAGGCTGCGTTTCAGCGAGCTATAATTAATACTCCCATGCGCGGTGTTTCACCGAGAGGGGTCCTAGTAGGCGGTTTATTGTGCCTAATACTAGCCTTACTATCGTTAGCAATACCGAACAGATAAATAGTGGTAGAAAGTTTCGTATAAATGCAAAGAATCTTATAATAATCGATGATGAATATCTATAAGTCCTAATTGCCTCGTTGATGACTGGTAGTAGGGCTTTTCTGTTGTCTGGCCCGCAGAGGCAATATCTGCTGATGCTGAAGAATGATTCTTTTATTAAACGATTTATTAAAGCTTTTCCATGAAATTCATCGATATATGCGTCCACATCCGCTGCCACCAGCGCATTTACATCTCTGAGTCTACGTACAGCAGCTGTTTGGGTAACGCTTCCCACCCTTTTGTAATAGTAGCCGTAAAAGGGTTCATCGACAAAGGTAATAGTTTTCGCGGCTGTTAGTAGTCTTGGAGTCCATTCCATATCTTCGCAGACGATTCCGCGCACGAAGTATAGTTCATTTTCCAAGAGAAATTCGCGTCTTGATATATATCGCCAGACATACCACACGCTATCGTGGATGCGGGAGTAGATGGCTAGTCTGGCTTCGTCGGCGCTTTTGATTTTCGGGAATGTGTATTTTGGTAAGATTCGTCTACCCTTTTCCTGCATTATGACGTATTTTCCCATTAATACGTCTGGTTTATCATTTTCCAGGTGTTTTCGGATTTCATCGAATCCTTTAGTGATTAGTATGTCATCGCTGTCGAGAAAGACTATATATTGTCCGCTGGCTGTATCGATTCCTGTGTTGCGAGCGGCGGATAGTCCTTGGTTTTCTTGGTTTATGATGATGGCATGGGGGTTTTTGTCGAAATATTGTTTGCATATTTCCAAAGATTTATCTGTGCTGCCATCGTTAATGATGATTATTTGTATGTTTTCCAAGTTATTTTTCAGCAGCTGCTCCAATCGGGAGGAAAGGAAACTCTCAGAATTGTATACGGGTATTATTATGCTAATGAGGTAGCTGCTGTTGTTGCTCGCTGCTTCGTTCATTTTCATATCCCCTGTATTACTTTTACTGCTGTGTATTACTAATAGTATAATGAGAATTATGTTGAAAAGCAAGGATAGATATAAAATTAGTTATTTGTACATTAGTTGTCCGTTGCTGGACACCACGAATGTCATTCACTTATTGAATCGGAAGCCCATACATTTTTATTAACTAGCATTCCTGCGAAGACCCATAGGAGCTGGCTAGTTATGGGTAGACTTATGTTGAAGAATCCTTGGGTGAGATAGCCTATGAATGCTGCTAGAACGACTGTTAAAAGTGGGTTTTTGAATGCTTTGGGTATCGCTTTGATTGCTACGGTGATAATGAAGAATAAATAGCTCAGTAAACCGAGTATGCCTTGGCATATGAGCAGTTGGAGGTATTCGTTGTGTGCTTTGTCATAGGGTTCGTCGTATGTCCACTGTGCTTCGATGGGGAAGACGAAGAGGAAGGTGTCGGGTCCTGATCCAAATATTGGGTTTTGTGAATATATGGACATTGCCTGTCGCCATACGAATATACGGTTTGTGCCAAATTCATCTTTAATATTACCGTGGAGGATTTCTCGTACTTCGTATATGATGCCGCCTGGGTTAGGGTCATCCGCTGGGCGGCGACCTAGAATTTCTGCCCCACCTAGTCCTGCTAATATTATCAGCACAATTAGTGCAAGTCCGATTTTCCATCTGGGAGCAGCGTCTTTATCTCGCTCTTTACCCTTTATGTCAAGGAGAATCCCCGCTGCTGCCATTACCACAATCGCAATGGCAAAGGGGAGTAGACTGTTTACTGTCTTAATGTGTATTATATTCACGTCAAAGAGAAGCTTCTGGAGGGAGTACAGGCTTATCCACGAGGCTGCCAGGGTAAGGGTTTTTCCCATGGTTTTTGTGCTTTCGATGATATATGGTATCATGAATATCATAGCTGCCAGTACACCCACTCGCCCAGAATCGGCATCTGCCAAGTCCATGAGCCAGAAGTTCAGGCTACTGGCTGCTAGCCAGAGGTATTTCCAATTACTGTTCGATTTTATATATAAAAATCCGCATAATATTACTGCGGCGCAGACATATGTGGATACGATATTTGTGTTTCCCAGCGTGGAGCGAAATACCAAGTCATAGTAGTTTTCTTTATGGTATTCGGGGATGTGATTGGGCCAGAGTTTTAGAAAGTCCATTCCATAAAATTGTAGGATTCCGATTCCGGCGACTATAATTGCTGCTATACCAAAGAAGATGAATTGTTTTTCACTGGGTTTATACCAGCGTCCGACGATGAAAAATATGGCTATATACATAAGTTGGGTAACAATGCCGTCATATCGTTCGTTTAGTCCGATTTTCCAATCCACTGGTAGACCTCTTATGTCTATCATTTTTTTATATGGTGATATGATGGCGGATATTATGGCTAGTAGCCCAAAGGCAAGTATAGCCCATTCTGCTAGGTTTGGTTTTTCTCTAATGACTAGTCTTGGTTTGTTGAAAATTCTACTCAGCCATATGACAGCAACGGCGATGAGGACAATTATCATATAAACGATGAAAAATACGAATTTATGCCAGGTTAGACGAAAATAACGGTCGCTGTTTAGGTAGAGGGGTTGGAGGCAAAATATCATAAAGACTAGCGTTGCTGCTAATCTGTTTTGCCATTTATCCACCTGGGAGTACATCGCAACCATTCTACGCTCAGAAAGGTCAGTAGTTGTTCTTTTCGCCATTCCTAACTCCTAACTCCTCATTCCTAATTCACAACGCCGTTTCCTTGTCTTTGTCAACGCCTTCTGTGCTGGAGGGTTTGAATAGGACTTTTAAGGTTTGTAATATCAGTCTGCAGTCTTGCCAAATTGTGAATCGTTCTATATACATTATGTCCATGAGCAGCTTTTCATCGGGGGCTGTGTTGTATCTGCCGTGGATTTGAGCAAAGCCTGTTAAGCCTGCTTTCACCTTTGTTCTCAGGGAAAAGTTGGGGTAAATTTCCTCGTATTGTTTTGCGATTTCCGGTCGTTCGGGGCGGGGACCAACCAGGGACATGCTTCCCGCTAAGACGTTGAAAAGCTGGGGGAGTTCGTCTATTCTTGTTTTGCGTATGAATCTGCCTATGGGGGTGATTCTGTCATCGTCCTTTGTGGTGAGCCTGGGGATGCCATCGTCTTCTGCATCTGTGCGCATGGAGCGAAATTTGTATAAAGTGAAGAGTTTTCCACCTTTGGTTACCCGAACTTGCTTATAGATGCCCTTTTGTCTGTCATAAAGAACGATGAGTAGCCATGTGATGAGCATGATTGGGCTCAGTAGCACAATGGCAAAGAGGGATATAAAAATGTCCATGCAGCGTTTCATGAATCTCGTTCCCATGTCTGGTTCGGAGCTTTTTGGCAGATATAGCGGGATGTCTGATATCCATGCTATTTCCGCTGTATTTATCATGATATCGGAAAATGCTGGCATGATGTATGATCTTTTATTGTGTAAAAAGCAATGCTCCATTAGGATACTTCTGCTTTTTTCATTTATCTCCATAAATATCACGCAGTCGGAGCTTTCTATGATGCTTTTTATTGTTTCTATTGCTTCGTCTTGGGATATAACATTGGATATTTCAAACTTTTTATGGTTTCTTTCCACAATTTTCTGAAANATATTNGCTTTTNCTCCATCTCCGTATATTATGATNGCTTTTTGCACAGGGTTGAGGTGGTAGTATAGCTTGTCTATTAGCAGCGTCAATGGTATGAGGATGATTATTTGCGCTGTGAGCACTGCGAGAAAACCGAAAATTGACAAAAGGCTACTTTGCACCAGGCTGAGTATCAGGTATTGGAGGGTGTTGGTCACTGCAAGGCAGAGTATCCATGATAGGATTATTTCCGTTGGGTTTAAGCTTCCAATCATGAATGCTTGATAGATCCTGCATAGAAAGTATAGGTATGCAGCATATAAAATAATAATTATATAGTTGCCCCAATAATAGAAAAGCGTATGTTCGTAAAAGATAATTTGTCCGATGAAATAGATGCTCAGGACTATACAAAATAGTAGGGTTTTTGCGAAAAACAGCAATATGTCGCCCATTTTTCGTATCATGGGTGATTCCTCTTTTCGACTGCGAGTTATGTAAAAAGAGTATACGTTGTTTACATTATTTCGTCAAGATAAATGGATTAATTCCCCTCAAAGGAGGGGAATTAATGATATTTAGTTTCTAACTCCTCACTCCTAACTCCTCACTCCTAATTCAGTACGACCTTCTTCCGTCGTACATTCTGAATATCAGGACTATGCTTTGTTCGCGGGTTACTTGGGATTTTGGGGCGAAGGTGTTTTCGGCTACGCCGCTCATGATGCCGGCTGCGTGGACTTGACCCACTGCGGTGAGTGCCCAGATGGAGATTTGGCTATGGTCTGCAAAGAGCATATCTCGCTGGGGTAGATCCCAACCCAGTTCTGTGGCTAGGCGGACTATGATTACCGCTGCTTCTTCTCTGGTGAGAAGTCCATCAGGGTTGAATCTGTTTCCTCCCACTCCGTTTACAAAGCCCATGGCTGCTGCTTTCTGCACATAGACATCTGAGGTATCGCTAAACTCTGCTCGCTCCGTTATTTCTCGAGCATTGAGGGTTTCATATAAGGTTACCACGAGTGCGCTGAATTCGGCTCGGGTGATGTCCGCTGTGTAATTACTTCTCAGTTGTGTGGGTACTAGACCTGTGGCTATTGCCAGTTCTATCATGGATGTTGCCCAAGGGCTGCTGCCATATGCTGAGCCGCTGCCAACACCGCTTCCAGTACCGCCGCCAACACCGCCTGTGGAGCCTGATATATTCCAAGTGGCTGTGATTGTCACATTATGGCTGGGCATTACGAATGTTGTCGTTGCGTTATTGCGATTTGCCAGAGAAACACCGCTGCTGCTTGTCCAGCCTGAGAAAGTATAATTACTACGGCTTCCAGCGTGGACTGTGACAATCTGACCTGGGGAGTAACGTCCTGCTCCCGTTTGGGCGGCGTAACTTCCACTAATTGTCAATGTGTATGTGCCAGTAGTGCTTTGACTTTGGCTCCCCACTGCTAGGTAGAATACATCAGAGGATACATCTCCTATGATGAGTCTCAGGGGGTGAGCTCCTATTGGTGTGGAGCTTGATATTGATATGGCAACGCTGGTGCTGTTCCCGCTGGTTTGTGTCGTATTGAGGGTTATGCCCGAGACATAGTTGATATTGTCAAGGCTTATGGTGCTTCCTGTGGGGATGTTCGTCGTTGTTGCGTTGAAAGTGGCTTCTCCCCATGTTCCAGAAGCCAATGTTCCATTTTGGCTGCCCATCGTTAGTCTTCTATTGGTATTGTTCCAATAGACTGTTACCTGCCTGGCTGTGTTTGTTACTTCGTATATGCCGAAGTTGGCGATGCTCACGTTTACTGTCCCTTCGGCGGTTACATTTGATAGGGCAATGGTATATGTGTTACCTGAGCCTGTTAGCTCGCCTTTCACCACGGCTCCCCTGGAATTGGTTATTGTGATATGTCCTGCTGTCAGTCCTGTTACCCATTGGCTGAAGTTAAGGCGTATTCCTGTGCTATTGGTGTTTCCGCTGCTTCCTCCAATTTCGTTTGCTGTGAATGTAACTTCCTGGGATGTGGCTTGCCAATTCACAGTGAGGCTAACATCAAAGCTGGGCATCACAAAGACTCCACTGGGATTATACTGGTCGGCAAAGCTGACTGAGCTTGATGAGGTCCAGCCGTTAAAGCTGTAATTTGCTCGTGTTCCCGCTTGGACTGTCACCAGTGAGCCTGGGGAATACCGTCCGCTTCCTGTTCCTGATGCATAACTTCCGCTGATGGAAACTGTATATGTGGAGGCAGTTCCGCTGCTTCCTGGTCTTCCCACGGTGAGTTCAAAATTATTTGATGTCAAGCCGTTAATGGTCAGGGAGAGGGGATGCTGTCCACGAAGAGTCCCATTGGTTGTCCTGATGGTTATAATGGTGCTGTTTCCAGTTGTGTATGCTGAGTCTAAGGTGATTCCGGGGTGATTGTCTAAGTTATTTAGTTGAATAAAGGAACCGTTTGCAATGTTTTCCGTTGTCACTGTGTATGTGACATAGCCGAATGTTCCTTCTTCCAGATAACCATTTTGTGCTCCCACCTGGATTCTTCTACCGCTGGCATCTCTGAATACTTGCACTATCTGCGGATTATTACTCACCGCATAGCTGCCGAAATTGGCTATGGAGATGCTCACTGTACCTTGCGTCGTTACGTTTGTAAGGGCAAGGGTGTATGTATTTCCAGAGCCTGAGAGAGTTCCCTTTGTGGCCGATCCGCTTCCATTTGTGATATTTATATGACTGGCAGTTAAACCTGTCACTGGTCGGTCAAAGACAAGGCGTATGGCTGTGCTGTTGAGGTTGCCGCTCACACCGCCTATTTGCTCAGCGGTGTATATGACATGGTCTGTTATGGCAACACCCCAATTCGCTGTAACTGTGACATTGCCATTGGGCATGAGGAATATTGTGGTGGGGCTGTTGGGGTCTTCAAACTCCAGCCCTCCTGCTACTCCACCAGAGGCTGTCCAGCCGCTGAAGCTGTATCCATCTCGTATACCAGCAGATATTGAGACTGCTTCTCCTGGGGAATATATTCCAGCTCCGGTACTAGTGGCTGCGCTACCGGTTACTGTCACTGTATATGTGGTCAAAGGAGGTGTTACACCTTGGCTGGGGTCAATCACCAAATGAAATACATTTGATCTTATTCCATATATACTCAAGCGTAGGGGATGGGTTCCTGGGGGAGTGGTCGCTGTGGTTCGTATAGTTATATAGGTTGTGTTGCCCACCGTCACCGCTGTGTCCATGGTGATACCTGTGACAGAGTTCAAATTCATGAGGCTAATGGCGCTACCCACTGGTATTCCTGTGGTTGTTACAGTATATCTAACGGAGCCAGCGATGCCTGTTCTCAGTAGTCCGTTTTGGGCGCCCACCACTATGCTCATGCCACTGGTGTTTTTATAAACCCTTACATGAACGGGATTGGAGGGCAGTCCTGTGACTGTGAAGGCTCCGAGGTTTTTAATACTCACATGGACATCGCCTTCTGCCACCACATTGGATAGGGCAATTGTATAGACTCTTCCGGAGCCTGAGAGGCTTCCTTTCACCACAGCACCTGTGTCGTTCACTATAACAATGTCGTCGGCTGTGAGTCCTAAGCCCGTTATGGATCTATTAAATGTAATTTCTATACCTGTGCTATCAGCCACTCCTGAGGCTCCGCCCACTTGTACTGCTTCAAAGGTGATGCTCTCTGGGGGTACGGTGATGTCTGTGACGGTGACATGGGCGGATTTTCCTGCAAAGTTTCCATTTGGTCCTGCAACAGCACGGATTCGGACTTCATAGGTTCCTGGAGGTCCCACAAAGGTTGTTTGGTTGGAGCATGTTACCCATGGTATCGGTGGGCTTGGTTGGGGGTCAACATATGCTCTATATTCCATCGCTCCTGTTGTTCCGCTGATTCTCGCACTCATTCCTGCTGAAGTTGGTGGTACACCCACCAGGTTAGTTGGTGCTTCCGGTCTTTCCAGAGAGAGAATCTGTGGGTCGCTGTCTCGGGTGAGAACACCGTCACCTTTTCTGATGATATGTATTATTTCATCCATCCACGTTGGGTCGATGACAAGCTCTGTAAGATTGGTAAATACAGTACTGCCGCCCACTAGTTGCTCCACATCGTTTATTTTTATGGTGTAACTGGCAGTATCTTCAAAGTTTGTGAGTTTTTCTTCTATATAATCGATTATGACTTCAGGGGTGGGTTCTGGGTCTGCCGTCCACTCGGGTATTGTGATGAGGGTGGGATTACTCTTGAAGTTTCCGTTGATTCCACCCACAGCCCTTATCCGCACTTCGTAATCGCCAGGTAGTAAGTCCGTTTCAGGGAATTGGCAGACAGTCCATACATCGGGACCGCTGGATAGTTTGTATTCCATTGTGGTATCCGTTGATAAAAGCTGACCCAATCCTGCATATACACTGGGGGCTTCCGCTGTAATGTTTGGTGCTGCTGGTCTTGCTGGTATGCGAAGGAATTGTGAGTCACTGTCTATGGATGTGCTTCCGTCGCCCCTTTTGATTATGCTGATTTGTGTTCCCATCCATGCTTCGTTGATGGCTAACCAGCCACTTCCTGCAACACCTGATGCAATTAGGGATTGAGAAGCATAGTTAATCCTATATGCTGCGCCGAAATCCAGGTTTATTAGCCTTTCATTGATGAAATCAATCATG
>JGI24701J34945_10000123_pt1 | contig 39915 bp, 36 predicted proteins | sample TergutTh196P3_FD_34945 | JGI IMG/M metagenome (IMG submission 34945)
GATGAGGTTTATGCCGATATAGCAAAGGCTTTCCAAATAGATTTTTCCAATTGCTTTGATAAATGGAGAGATAAGGCACTGGAGCTAGAAGAGCGAGCGCACAAAGATTTACCTGGTCTGAAATATGCTTTTCTAACAGGGGTTGATATGCCTGTTGCATTGGCTAGGTATTTATCGGCTTTTCAAATGGAACCTTTGCTAATGCATATCCAAGATTTCCATAACGAAGACATCGGATATGCAAAGGAAATGAAAACATTGGGTTATGACCCTCCAGCGTGCCGCATAATGCATAGGGATAAAGATTTGGAAATTATCAAGGCAATGAAGCCCGATATAAGTTTTGGCTCAATTCCCAGAGATTTCGAAGGTTTACGGGTGGCTGAGGAAATGGGAGACTACTTCGGCATGACTGGCTACGAGCGGACTGTTAGCCTACTGACACGTATATTCAATGTACTGGAAACCGGAAAAACCGGAGAAAGGATGGATGTTTATGGGTCTGTACCGTTTTAAACCCATGCCCTCTGGTCGCATGGGTATTTTTTGGACATTATCAGGCATAAAAGAATCAGCCATAATCGAGTTTGGCTGCATGGGCCATAATCTATACAGCGGTGCTGATCTTCGTCGAGCTGGTATATATGAAGGTTTTGGAGCTCCTTTGTACACCACCTACATTGATGAAACAGACATCTCACTAGGCGATACTTCACGCCTAGATGCCACAATCAAGCAGGTTATTATAAATGATGCTCCAAAAGTCATTTTTCTCCAACCTTCAGCTGTGCCGGAAGTCATTGGCACCGATTTGTTTGCAGTTGCCAATGAACTACAGTTTGATTTTCCCGAAACGCGCCTCATTCCAATTGGACACGGCAGCTTTGCGATTACCCAGCATAAAGGTGTCGAGGAGGCTCTTCTTGCACTTTCCAAAACTCTACCCTTAGACATCGCCTTATCAGATGCTCCCACATACAACATCATCGGTTCTTGTCCCGATCTTTTCCGCTACAAAGCCGATGCCGTTGAAATAACTAGGCTCATGGAAGGTGCGTTCGGCATGGATCCTTGCTGTATATTATCATCGGATACCAGCATAAGCGCAATCGAAAAAATGGGTAGTGCCCATGTGAACCTTGTTATTCGCAGGGAAGGCATACCCGCCGCACAGCTTCTGGAAAAGCGTTTTGGAACTCCCTATGTCGTAGGCCGACCATATGGCATTAAGGGTACAAACCAGTGGCTGGAGGATGTGGGAAACACCCTCAATCGTTCACAAAATAAAGCTTTTACCAATTTCGAGACTGAGCTTGTTCTGGAACAAATTGACCAAGCATATAATACCCTTGAAGGCAATGCCTGGTCATATCCTCAGGAAGCTGCCATTTCCATAGGTGGTCATGCTGACGTGGTGAAGGGTGTTTTAGATTTTGCCACTAAGGAAATGCCCTTAAAAGTCGGCTCTTGCTGGTGCGACTGCCCAGAAATGGGAACTGATGAGATACCCTATTTTTCCGAAAAGCAGTGGATACCCATAGTGAAAAACCACGACAAGGGCTATCTAATGTTCAGCGGTGAAGCTTTGAAATGGGCTGGTAAGAATACTTCGCTCCAGATTTCCAACCCAGACATCGGCTGGCGTATTCACCCATACGAACCACCCTTTGTAGGCTATAGAGGAGCAGTCAACCTGGTTAATCTCTGGGTCAACGAATACGCACTAACACATTAAAGCTTAAATATGAGCAATGGGGGTTTCCGATTCTCCTCATTGCTCATTTTCATCTTACTTAATCTTGCTTTAGTTGATTATTTTAATATGACGTGTTATTATGTAATTGTTCAACAAATTCACAGACAAATACATCATAAACGAAAGTTTTATAATTATACTAATGACAAATCTGTTGGTTGTCGTAATCTATACAGTTCTAATTGTAATAGTTGCGCTTACTATATTTTTCGCATATATCAGAGACAGAAGTAAGTTAATAACAATATATCTGATTCGCTTGTGCCTCATAACAATAGGTTGGCAAGTCTTTGCTGCTTTACATTTTCTTGTAAAAAGTGAAAAATTTGCTTTATGGATTTTTGATGCGAAACTCGTTTTCGTTGCTTTTGCACCCGTGCAACTGCTCTTGCTCAGCTACCAATTCTACAGCGTTAAATTTTCACGAAAAATAACGCTGCTTTTTTGTTTTTTATCAATTATTCCAACCATCACAGCAATCTTGGCGATATTTTCACCAATGCACAACTTAATACGTGCTGAGATATACTTCTTGCAATTCGAACCATTGCGAATCCTTCACAATGTTAGAGGAACTTGGTTTTGGATTCATTCTGGATATTCATATGTAATGATGATTTCTGCCATTATAACTGTCATTTATTATCACACAAAACTACCCAGAGGATTTCGTGCACCCTCTTGGCTTCTTGCAGTTGGAAGTGCGATTGCGCTCTTGAGCAATGCAATCGTTTTATTTTCACCATTTTCACAAAATGTGGACTTAACCTTGGTAGGTCTTAGCATTGCCTTGGTATTCACCTATGCAGGTATTACAAAATCAGATGAAAGCAATTTGTTGATACAAGCCCTCGACAATATTTTCACCTATCTTGAAGACTACATTTTCATACTTAACAACAGCCGAATGATTGTTGAAATGAACCCATCCGCTCGCAAATGGATATCTGTGCTGGAGCTTCGAGACCCATACATTTCATTTGATGAATTTCTACTAAACTTGGAAAAAAATACAACAGATGTTTCAAGGGTAGTGGGAACAGGCGACCAGGATTTTCACTTAATGATTGACCAGCAAGTATCCCATTACAACTTAAATGAACGACCCATAACCGACGAAATTGGTAGAAACATAGGCACTTTTGCAATTTTTTCAGACATTACCAGATACCGCCTACTCATTGACCGAATCGAGGAATCAGCAGGAATCGACCCCCTCACCAACCTGGGTAATAGGCGCAGCTATGAACAGGCGTTAAGAAACTTAGATGAACCGTCATCTCTACCCTTTTCTGTTATTTTAGGCGATGTAAATGGTCTAAAAGTTGTAAACGATAGCATAGGACATTCTGCTGGAGATAGCTTGCTTATTATTATCGCACAAATACTCAGAGATGCCTGTCCAGTAGGTATGCACGCTTATCGAATCGGCGGTGACGAGTTTGTCATACTCATGCCAAACACTTCATCAGCTGATGCGGCTGTCCATGTGGCAGCTATCAGAGAAGTNGTAGCAAAGAAAAATACCGATGGCACNCCATTTAATGTGTCCATCGCCCTTGGAATAGCAACAAAAGAAGAAGAAGAACAAAATTTGATAGAATGTATAACAATAGCAGACCAGAATATGTATCTGGATAAGGCAAACGACCGACGTAGCAGATGAAAGGATTGATATATTATGACACGAGAGCAAGAATTACACCAAGCATTATCTGACGCAGTGCTCGATATGGATGAGGACTTGACAGAAGAACTAGCTAAAAAAGTCATCGAAGAAGGCTTCGATGCATATGCTGCCATAGACGCAGGACTCGCCGATGGAATGGAGCGAGCAGGCGTATTATTTGAAGATGGCGAATACTTTGTCCCCGAACTAATACTATGTGCCGATGCCATGTACAGGGCGCTCGATGTCTTGAAACCCCACATAAAAGTCGAAGAACAAGCTGTGAAACCACGGGCGATAATCGGCGTTGTGGAGGGCGATACCCACGACATCGGAAAGAACCTAGTTAGAATAATGACCGAAGCAGGTGGCTTTGAAATAATCGACATTGGGCGCGATGTTCCTCCCAATGTCTTTATAGACCGTGCCATTGAGGAAAACGCAGAAATAATCATGATTTCCACATTAATGACAACAACGATGACAAATATGGCGAAGGTTATCGAATTGCTAAATGAGCGGGGATTACGTGATAAATTCAAGGTCATGGTTGGCGGAGGACCTATTTCCCAAGCATATGCAGACAGAATCGGTGCAGATGGGTATTCTAAAAATGCCGCTGAAGCCGTAAGGCTTGCAAAGTCATTGCTGGGAATGGAGGTTGCAAAATGAGTGCCACAGCACGTGAAGTAATGGACTCGGTGATTAATCGGATTCCACCTGAACGCTTTCCCACTACAGCCAGTGTCTTCTCTGTGAGTTCTCGAGCAGCAGGCTACACTTATGAACAATTTGCAAATCTCGACCCCCTGGAGCAGGCTCAATTTGAATACAATGTGGTGAGCAAAAACGGCACCGACCATCTCAGTGGCTCTATGAGCGGAACCCTCCTACCGGAAGCCCTGGGCGGTAAAATAAAGTTTCGAGAGCACGGTTCTCCAGATGTGGATGAACCCATGATAGAAAACATATCGGATATTGATAAAATCGATCTAAGCCGTATACGCAACTATCACCATTATCAAAAATCTTTGGAATCGGCTCGATATTTATTCGACATGGGTAATGGTGTATATAACAACTATGTTCACACTTGGGGTGTGTTTACCCAAGCTGGCTTGTTTTATGGTGAAGAAAAGCTCATGCGAGCCTGTCTTCGAGATAAACCAGCTGTGAACGCTCTGTTGGAATTCACATTTGAAGTATTCAAATATACACAAGATGAATTCATCGACATAGGTGCCACCATCGGCAGCTGTGCAGACCCAACAGCGTCAGGTGACATGATTTCTAAACGTGTCTTCGAAGAGTTCGCTGCGCCCTATTTGAAAAAAGTATATGATTGGTACAAATCAAGAGGGCTTCACACTTCACTACACATATGTGGAAACATCGATGACCGTATTGACTTGATTGCAAATACCAATGTGGATATTCTTTCCGTTGACCACAAAGTTGACATAGTAAAAGCTGCCCAAGTGTTAAATGGTAGAGCAGTTATAGGCGGAAATGCCGACCCAGTAAGCGTGATACTCGACCAGACACCCGCTGATGTTCGGGCATTTTACGAGGATCTCGTTGTAAAGCTGGATGGATACCCATATGCAATAATGCCAGGTTGCAGCGTTCCCACCAGCACTCCCATAGCAAATGTTTTGGCAATGGTGGAAGTGGCACACGCTCACAAACCTGGGAAGTACAATTAGGAGTGAGGAATTAGGAGTTAGAAATTAAGACTCAGCAATAGGAATTAAGACTCAGCAAATCGAAAGGAAAAATATCAATGACAAATGATTTATATACACCAAAAGAGCGCTTGCTCCGTAAGCTTCGGGGAGAAAGTGCCGATAGAGCTCCCGTCATATGTCCTGGGGGTATGCTCAATTCAGCCATCGTTGAAGTGATGGAACATACAGGTCATGTATTGCCCGATGGACATACCGATGCCGAGTTGATGGCTCTCCTCGCAAAAGACATAGCAGAGCTAACGGGATTTGAAAATTACGGTGTCCCCTTTTGCATGACAGTGGAAGCGGAAGCTCTAGGTAGCATCATCGATTTAGGCTCCCTTGTTTGCGAGCCAAAAATAAACAAGGAACGCTTCGCCTCTGTTTCTGAAGCACTCATTGAATTACCAGAAACAGCAGGAGACAACCCTCGAGTTGCAGTAACTGCATCAGCGATACATATGCTCTCCGGCGGCGATATGCCAGTTATAGGCAGTATCACCGGTCCCATATCAACAGCTGCTTCCCTTGTAGACCCCATGACTTTTTTAAAGGAATTGCGAAAAGACAAGGATAACGCCCACAAAGTTCTCACAGCCATCACAGATTGGCTCATCAGTTATGCCCTCGTACTCAGGGAGAGCGGTGCTGACATAATATGCATCGCAGACCCCACGGCAACTGGAGAGATACTAGGTCCTCGCTTTTTCGAGGAATATGCCGTTACTTATATAAACAAGCTCGCAGATGGTATAAGAGCAACTGGCACACCAGTCATCGTCCATATCTGTGGACAGCTGTCCAGCGTATCCCAACACGTTTCCGAAATAAAAAGCGATGCCATCAGCACCGATGCAATGGTTAATCTTCGTAACTTAAAAAGCAAATACCCCGAACTTACCACCATGGGCAACCTGAGTACCATTAGATTGGAACAAGGCAACCCCGAAGGTGTAATACGCAACACAGACATCCTGCTTCGCTACGGTATCGACATCTTAGCCCCAGCTTGCGGCTTAGGTACTGCAACACCTCTAAAGAACATAGCCGCTTTCACCCAACGTGCTAAACTAGGTATTGGGAGTTAGGGCTTGGGAATTAGGAATTAGGAGTTAGGAGTTAGGAATTGGTAAAGGCTATTTTTGTTAACGAAGGCATCGAAATAGAAGTACCTCTGGGAACAACGATAATGGAGGCTGCGAGGCTTTGTGAAGTATATCTTGAATCTCCCTGCAATGGTACTGGCACTTGTGGGAAGTGCGAAGTTAGTGTGAATGATGAAATAGTATTAGCTTGCGAAACGGAGCTTTTGATTGATACAGAGATTCACACCTTGATGAACCAAGCTCAGAATCGAAGCTTGCAAATTCTTTCATCGGGACGAAGCTTCCAATATGATTTGAAACCCATGTTTGACAGCGGTTACGGTCTCGTAGTGGACATCGGTACCACTACATTGGTTGTTTCTTTGGTAAACCTAACAACAGGTGAAGAAGAAGCAAGCGAAAGCCTACTGAACCCGCAAGCGCAATATGCCCAGGATGTATTATCTCGCATTCAATTAGCAGGAGAAGGCGATTCCCTTGACACCCTTTATTTTGCATTGACAGATGCTCTAAACGATGTGCTTATGCGGTTGTCAGCGGAAATAGGTATTTCCAACGACGACATCAAAGATGCCGTCTACAGCGGAAACACCACCATGCTCCATTTAGCAGTCCGCAAAGACCCCACCTCGCTGGGTAAATACCCCTATACACCAGCTCTAACAGGTGGCAGATACCAAGAAGCGGACAGCCTACGCATCGGTGGCGACATTTATCTGCCCCCATTTATTTCTGCCTTTGTGGGAGCAGACATCACTTCGGGCATACTGGCATCAGGGCTTTCCCATACAGCAGAAACAACGCTTTTCATAGACATCGGAACAAATGGCGAAATGGTCCTTGCCATGAATGGAGAGCTGGTTGCCACAAGCACAGCAGCGGGTCCCGCTTTCGAGGGAATGAATATTTCCCAAGGAATGCGAGCATCAAAGGGTGCCATCGACCGTTTTCAATTCAATGATGACGGCACATTTATATACTCCACCATAAACAACGCTCCCGCTGTGGGAATATGTGGCAGTGGGCTTTTAGATGCCATAGGCGAGCTTGTGCGAGTGGGTATCATTGGTAAGACAGGTCGTTTCAGCGATAAATCTAAAGAGTTCCATATCACAGAAAATGTGGCAATCACACAAAATGACATTCGCCAATTGCAACTGGCAAAGGGAGCCGTTCGCACCGGTATCGATGCCATGTTGATGGCACGGAATATAAGCCCAGATGATATAGAGCGGGTGGAAATAGCAGGTTCTTTTGGCTATCATCTAAAAGAGAGCAGCCTGCTGGATTTGAAAATGCTCCCAGAGTCTTTTCGTGGAAAAGTCAGTTTTGTGGGCAACACCTCCCATTCCGGCGGTGCTGCATTGCTCCTTAACACAGACCTACGTGCCCAAATGGAAAAAGTAGTAAAATCCGTCCAAGCCATCGAACTAGCAGACGACGACGACTTCCAAAAAATGTTTATAAATTCCCTGGGTTTTTAATACCCCAGTACCACCAAATTCTACGCACACAGCTGCTATTTCTACGACACGGCAAACGCAGCGAAATAAGAAGGAAAAATTTATATAATGCTGAAACTAAGGTTTTTACCCCCTGTTTCAGCATTTTATATTTCCACAGAATATACACGGGGACGGTACTTTTGTTCAAAAATGAACAAAAGCACCGTCCCCGCGTTCATGAAACTCTGTTTGAAATTAGTCTTGCTGTCTCATCCATCGATTAGGTCGTGCATATTTACTTCTGCTTGCGCTGTGCTGGCATATTTACCTGGTTTCACTCCGTATGTGGTCACCATGGTAAGGTGCAGAGCTTTTTTTGTTTTTGTTGCACTACGAAACGCCTCGACTTTGTTCCTTAGCTCAAGGTCATATGAGCTTGTTATTTCATACTGCCCCACTGCAAACTTCATTTCGCATAGGTTTATAACTCTATCGTTTCGATCTATGACTAAATCAATCTGCGCTCCTTTTCCGTTTCCTCGACTTACCCATGATGACACATCAGTATGAACACCAGTAATCCCCAGTGCCTTCTTAATTTGATTTATATGAGCAAGGCATACCTGCTCAAAGGCATATCCACTCCACGCTCGATGTCTCGCATTATCGATAAACGAACTCCAAAATTTTTCGCTATTTGTACTACGCATAAACGTCAGGTGAAAAGAAGTAAAAAAGTCGACCAAATGGTATATTGCATCTTTCTTTCCAGTACCAAATGGTTTGTATTTGCGTATGAACCCACTCTCTTCCAATTCTAACAAGATTCTAGTCAAGTTCCCACCATTTCCGAAATTTATGGAGTTAGAAATGGCTTCACGAGTTAAACCTTGCTTTTTCGCGAATAAAGCTTCAAGTATTTCAATATGCTTACCTGGAGTGGAAAATAATGTGTCCATCAACCGTTCAAACTCGTACCGCAGGGGAGCATCTTCGGAAAAGCAAATATTATCAACATTCAATGCCAAACTGTAACGTCTTTCTAACAACCTTAGATAATAGGGTATACCTCCAAATATCATATAGCTTTCAATAATATCCTGGGTATTCATCGAAATGCCCCTGCTTTCATAGTATTCACGACATTCGGCTAATGTAAATGGCTTTAACGAAATCTGCCGTGTCGTCCTATTATATAGTCCACCTTTGTTTCTGAATATTTTTTTGGTAATCCATGATGCAGCCGACCCACATATTATCAACATTATATGTTTATGCCCCGATGCCCAACCATTCCAAAAGTTTTCCAGTGCTGGAACAAAATCTGACTTTTTATTATCCATCCAGGGCAGTTCATCAATGAAAATCAAAATCCGTTCTTTAATACTGGCAGCTGATATAAAATCCCGCAGAGCATCAAATGCGTTAAACCAATTTTTTGATGCATCGAAACCATCATCTTTTGAGACCCACCCATGTTCTTTAAGTGCTTTAACAAATTCGCTCCTTTGCTGATGCGCTTTTATATTAGCAATGCCGGTGTAACTGAAAAAAAACTCGTTGTTAAATGTTTCACGAACAAGGTAAGTCTTCCCCACTCGTCTGCGTCCATATACAACAACAAACTCCGATTCTCCGCTCATCGCCAACTCATTTAAAACACTCTGCTCTTCAACTCTGCCAATCATGTTATACCTCACATATTATATAATGCTGAAACTAGTGTTTTTAACCCATGTTTCAGCATTATATAATATTTCAATTAATGTGTCAAGCATTGCAGTTACTAGTTTATTACTATTCTACGATAATTATATAATGCTGGAACTAAGGTTCTTACCCCCTGTTTCAGCATTTTATAATTATATTAGTAATGCTAATAAAGCAAAAAAAAGCATCGCTGACTTTCTGGTCTGCATTGCTGTTTGCTGTTATTCGGTTGTTTGCTATGTTATTCGCTTGCTAACCTATTATGCTGCCATAGAAAGGTATTGCAATAATTGCATTTGCATTGGATGCTGCTCCCATTTCAATGGCTCTGTAGTAATCCATTGCTATTTCATAAACATATGCGCTGCGCTTTTCGTTGTTGCCTTTAGCCAGCCTTCATAGGTATGCGCCAATACCTATGCCCATTTCTTGTTTATATCTACTCCTCCCTTGCATTATATCAAAATATAACATATACTCTATTCAGATTTCGCATAAATTATTTGGAGGTACGATGTATGGAATACAAACGTTATGATTATGGAGACCCTGACGCTCCGAAATATACTGTAACAAGCCCTTTCGGTGAAACAACTTATCCCAAGTTTGATTACCCCATATCTATCATCGAAAACTATAAACGCTCTGCACAGCTCAATAAACCAATGTGGGTTCCATTGCGCGCCATGGAGGTTCAATCCATCAGCCCCAACGATATGATACGACCAACAGACGCAGTAAAAGGACAAAGCGTAGCAATGGACTTCACCAGTCCAAAAACCGGTGACTACACATTCACAGATTGGTTCGAAACAGAGTGGACATATGTGCATTCCGCAGGAGGACCGATGCTCACTCCAGGTTTTGTCCAATGTGAGGATGTAACCGATTGGGAAAAATGTGTAAAATTTCCAAATTTCGATGATTGGGATTGGACAACATTTCACGAAGATTACATGAAAAATAGATATGACCCCAACAAGGTGTTAGCTGTTGACATAGGCTTAGGATGCACAGAACGCTTCGTCTCTATAATGGGTGGCTATACAGAAGCTATGATAGCTTTCGCTACAGAGCCAGAAGCTTGTAAAGCCTTTTTCGAAGCATTCATTGACCACGAAATTGAACAATTCGACAGGCTAATGGCACTGTATCCCATAAATCATCTAACTTATCACGATGATTGGAGTAATGAAAAAGATACATTTTTCTCTCCAGCTATGTTGGAAGATATGCTAATGGAGCCAACCAAAAGGTTCATCGACCATGTGAAGTCAAAGGATGTGGTTTTCGATTTTCATATTTGCGGAAACATGATGCGCTTTGCTCCATACTTTGCACAGCTGGGTGTAAATCTGATGCAACTTCAACGTAGAGCAATTGATGCTGTGGCATTGAAAAAGGAATATGGCAATTACTTCGGTTTCGGTGGTGGTATCGAAGGTCTCACCATGGGTACCACACCCACGAAGGAGGAGCTTGTTAAGCTGGTGAGAGCCACCGTTGACCTGTTCGCTCCCAAAGGCGGTTTTTACGCATCTGTAAACGCTCGCGACCCCGAAGTCTTCTGGAATGGTATCACCGAATTCTACGCATACAGCCGCGAATTCTACGACAAAGAAAACGCAACCATATAAGAAATAGACAATTATAAAATGCTGAAACTAGGGTTTTTATCCCTTGTTTCAGCATTTTATTTTTCCACAGAGTATATGTTTAATCATAAGTAAATGCTATAAAGCCCCATTTTGCAGTTGACATATCGTATGAATCGGGAGAATCGAAAACCGCTACTGCTGCTACATTGCCGAATCTCTGCCATTAATGAAGTCTCCTACGTTTTCTAAAATCAAGTGACCCTATATCTATCAGCTCTGTTCGCTCAAGAAGATTGAAACTCTGTTTGAAATTAGCCTTGCTGTTTCTTCAGCACTCCGCTCGTCGCAGAAATACAGAGCTGCTATGTCCATGATAATTTCCAACAAATAGTTGTTGTGCCTCGATACCCTATCCAGCGAGTATACCAGATCCCTTACTTGAATTGTTTCCTCCAGCGTTGCATCGGTGTATATAACCTCAAAATAGTCGTTGCCAGTGCTGTACCGCACTCCCGAACCGCTTTCGTAGTAGTCTGCTGAGTTTTCAAGCTTGTCCTCCAAGGCTGACAAGTTTGATGGGAAGTAGGAGGTCTGGCTCTTCTGGTAGCTTTCCTCGTAGAACCCTCGCAAGAGCTCCCAGCAAACATCCTTGTGTTCCGAGTACTCCGATATCGATGTACTCCTTTGGATGAGAAACGAGTTTCCGCGTCCATAAGAGGTCGGGTATCCAATGAAAGTAACCTCCCCCAGAAAGTTGGCTTTGAATTTCTGGATATCGGACACTTTCGCAATGGTATTGCGGTATAGGTACTGCCTGCCATCGGCTATCAAATCAACGGACAATCCATAATCAGCGTTCTCTTCCAGTACCTGCGTCTTGCAGAATTTCAGCAGCTCCACAAAACCCTCAGTCTCGAAATTGCAGCTTCCTGCGGCCCAGTCTATGTATTCGTCCGAATTGTTCACCAGAAACATATACAGCAAGGATTCCGCGCCCGCTCCGAAAGCGATATCGGCATCGGAGCGTTTCTCGTGCTCTTGGAAAAACTCCTCCAAGGTCCAGCTGTCCAGCCCGATTTCGTCTCTCCCGCACGCCAGCACTCGCGCTATAAACTCAATAGGCAGCTCATATAGAGCACCCTCGGATGTTTCCACCGCTTCCAGCAGGTTCGGCAAAAACGATTCCCTCGCGAGGTCTGCATCTCCATCGAGATATTCGTAAATATCAGCGAACACGCCCTTGCTCATGTACACAGAGGGGTTGAAGCCAGTCATGTTTGCAGTCTGACCCCATATGAATATATCAGGTGTGTTCCCTGTAATAATGTCCAAGTTCAGCCTGAATATGGCTCCGTATATGTTGTTTGCATTATCGTACTTGCTGTAGTCCACAATCTCAAGCTTGTATTCTCCATTACTCTGGTTATAATCGCTCGCCCATTGGGCGAACGCCGGCTCTGTCGCATATGTCGCCACTGTGATAACTGTTCGATTGGCTTCGTCATCACCACCGTTTCCTTCGTTTAAGCTCAGCTTCACCACCCTGCTCTGTAGGAGGGCATATAGTTCGCCGTCAGGAGTGTATACAAGATCACTATAATTATATGAGGGCGCCTCGTCAGTACAGTCTGCTATAACTATTTTTTCACCCGTAACGAGGTCAAGCATATGGATGCGCTGGTTTTCCGTGAGGTAAATAGTGTTCTCAGAGCCTGCTAATATTTCGTTAAAAGAGGTTTCTCCAAAATCGAACAGCAGCTCCAGCTCTCCATTGTAAAGCCTATATATTTTCGCATCATTAAGTATAAGCACGGTTCCGTCAACAAGGCTCGCCACACGCAATACAAACGAGAATTCATAATCTACTGCGACTGACATTTCTGCCTCTTTATTAATAACATAAAGGATTGTAGGTTCTGTTTGGGCACGCGATTTATACGGATTGGTTAAGTATGCATTCCCCTCGTTATCTATACCAATAAGCCTAAAATTGTCTCCAAATGATTCTAGCATATTTATCGTAAAGACTTCAGCACCATTACCATCGAAGTACCTGAGGTATTCAGGGTCTCCGTGCCCATCATAGGATCTTTCCGTCAACCAAAAACCTCCATCTGACGTGAGATATACCTGGAGAAACCCCAATTTATTGCCCTCGAGGTATAGCTCATAATCTATATTTTTAACAAATTCCAAATTATGATCAAATATTTCGAAGCATCTTTTTTCCCTGTTTGTCACATCATCATCAACATCAAATTGTATTAGCATAATTATATCGTTATTTCCTGCCATTTTGTATATGTTGTTTATACCCATTTGTTCCATAGAGTACCCCACAGCAACAATTTCTGATCGAGGTCTAGTGGAATTATCGATTAATTCGATTAGGTTATTACATCCTGTCGCTATTATAGTCATGCTTAACAACATAGCTATGTACATATGTTTCAATTTCACAATGATTCACCCCTTTAATTCGTATACAATGTTATTTATACTATCGTTTTAGATCAACCGTTCCAGTAATAGAGTGATATGCGCACCCCATTAAAATCGTACTCGAGATGCGCACATCATTTCAGAGCTATAGCCTTTACTTAGCATCACATACACTAGGAAACATAAATGCTGCCTTTGGCTGATATTGGAAAAAGTCCGGTTGACAATAATGCTGCTGTGTTTTTCGTCCGCATTACTGAAACCATTGTATACCCAGGACTCAATAAAAGATCAGCATCATCAAACTCACCTTCAAACGCTATAAATATGTAAGTAACTGGGTATCCAACTTTATTTTCTGAAAAAGCAAAATAACCTTCCCTATTTCCAGACCACGATCCTTCAAAATTAGCTATAAGTGCTCTAGCCGAAGCTGTTATCATCACGCTTGTTGCAAGTGCAACAACAACAATTATGAATGTTAAGATTCTCATTTTCTTTTTCCACAGAGTATATATTTAATCATAAGTAAATGCTATAAAGCCCCATTTTGCAGTTGACATATCGTATGAATCGGGAGAATCGAAAACCGCTACTGCTGCAACATTGCCGAAGCTTCTATATACTACTATATCATATGGTAGCTCTGCTATTACATTGCCAGATGCATCTATTAGCATGAAATCACCTAGTACACCATAAGCTCCTTTGCCATTAACCACTACAATTGCTGCACCATTGTAAAAAGAGCTAGCATTGTCATATACGAATGGTAACACTTCATTTCCATCAAAGTCTATATATCCGTATTTTCCTTCAACGTTAACCACAGCAACACCATTATCAAAACTATATGCATCGTCATATATGAATGGCAGAATCTCTTCACCGTTTTTGTCAATATACCCCCATTTACCATTTGACACTATAGGAAGTCTACTGCTAGAAGGATCATGAGCAAGCCAGGTTGCTGTTATCCCATCATCCGTAAAATCTGTAACCCAATCATATATTGGTGCAATAACTTCATTGCCTTCTTTATCGATAAAACCCCATTTTTTATCAAGGGAAACCGAAGCTCTGCCATTAACAAAGTCACCTGCGTTTTCATAATCTAATGACAATATCACATTTCCCGAAGCATCAATATAGCTGATTTTGCCCAATCCTTCCCTTTCTTGGAAAGCTACTCGAGCCAATCCTTCTGAAAATGATCCAAGTGGCAACACATCGTTAATCGCATATTCAAAAGCGATTACCACATCACCATTTATATCGATGTAGCTCCACTCTCCATTGAGCAAAACAGCAGCCAGCCCTTCAGAAAAAGGATGTGCCCAGTCATATGTTAATGGTATAATCACATCACCTTTCTTATCAATGAAGCCCCATTTACCATCAAGTTGCACAGCAGCATAACCTTCTGAAAAATTATGCGCCCAATCATAAATAGTTGGAATAACTAATGTTCCACTTTCGTCAACGAATCCAAATGTAGATTCTGACAAATCATTCGGGTTACCCACTATGACAGCACACATACCATCGGAAAAAGCCATTGTTTGGTTGTACGTCAGCGCAACCAGCTCAACATATCCTGTCACCTGTCTATCAAAACCTGATGAACCAACACTAGTGCTTTCTTGCGAGTTATCTGGCGAACTATTTGATACTGCAGGTGAGCTATTACATGCAGACAGTACACCAATCATCAACGATAACATAAGAAATAGTATAATTAGTTTTTTCATTATTACCTCCATATCTTATATCACATTTACCATAGTGAACGAAACTGATAACTAGACTGCTAGCCATTGTATCAGTTATCGTCCACTTTGGCAAATGATGCCATTTTATATGCAATGATAGTTAAATAACTATCACATCTCCCCATAAGAACCATCACTTTTTCACACTCCTTTCTAAGATATATGTAAGTTATGCTATATAGAAAAATAATACTTACCCAATGTACATCTCTTACATATGCTTCCCTCTTCGTATGGCATGATGATAGCACGTTAAATAATTTCAATGTGAATTTCGGCACGAATTAGATGAAAAATGTCGCGAACGGTAAAACAATTACCATTCGCGCTATAATAGCTACCATTCGCACCATAATTAACATATTGCTAGCACTTTTTGCTATATTGACACTGTCAAGTAAAAGCATTATAAATATGAAAGGAATATATCCATGAAAAAGAAAATCAACAAATTAGTAGCAAAACTTATTCTCAATACAGCAACACTAGGCGCAGGGTTAGCAAGTATGTATGGATGGTATCAACCGCTGATACCTCACAAACTAACAAAATGATACTTTATCCGCAACTCTGCACCACAGTACATCAACATATAGAAACTACTGACAGTGGTTTCTATATGTTGCGTTCTATAATATGACCAATATCTGTATAATAATTTTATCCTATCACTCTTAGATAACTCTGTGTTGCGAGGTGCTGTGCTTTTCGAAGCCAAACGCTGTATTTTTTAATCGACAAACAAATCAAAAGTGCTTATTTATAGTATGAATAGGTTTCATACATAATTCTGGAGTTATATTATGAATCTAAAATGGATACTCATTGAATCTCTAGCTGTCATGATCGAATCAAGTGCCCATATATATTTTATCGACCATCGTTTTACAAAAAAGACAGCTAATTCAAAATCAGCTTTTCCTGCTCTGGTCTGTTTTATTATATGGGGGTTATTAGCTACTTTTTTGTATCTCCCATTTTATGATATTATACTGTTCTCGATTATGTTTATATACATTTTTACTATAATGAAAGAACCATTTTGGCAAAAATTATTTGGTATTGTACTCATTTGGGGAGTATCCTTGGGTACCTCACTAGCTGGAGCGGGATTAGCTTCCATTGCTATTGGAACAAGCATAGAATACACTATAATATATCAAGAGGACGCACGGTTTTTAGCTATCATTTTAATAAAAGCATTGCAAGTTGTAATATTTTATATCCTTTCAAAAAAACACTTTAGCTTTCGAAATATAAAAACATTACCAACCTTGATATTAATTGTGGCTGCAGTCATTACATGGATATGCCTTATATTTCTCTACAGTAATATACCTCTTTTAGGAGTTGAAGGAAACAGCATTGCAACTTGGCTAGCTCTTGGTCTTTTGTTGCTAATCATCGTTGTTTTCACTATATACGAGCTCTTTGTGAAAGAAGAATCAAGAAACATAGAGCTTAATACTCGACTCCAACGGCTGGAGCTTGAATCTAGATTTTTTGCAGAAATTGATACTGTATATTCCGATATACGCCAATGGCGTCACGACTATTTTAATAATATGACTGCTCTTCGAAGTTTGGTAGAAAATGGACTAATAGAGCAATCTCTAAATTATATTGACAATATAGCCGATGTTCCAATTCGAGCAGAAGCTACTTTGCAAACAGGTAACCTCGTACTTGACTCTGTTGTAAGTTCAAAACTTTGGCTTGCTCAGTCTCTTGATATTCAAATCAGCATCCATGCTGTATATCCAGAAGGAAACCTAATCGATGCCAATGACTTATGCGCCATTGCTGGGAATCTGCTCGATAATGCAATTGAAGCTTGCCAGCGAATGACAGAATCTGATCAACCTATGTTCATACATTTTTCTCTCCTTGTAAAAGGAAAAAACCTAGTACTTTCCATAAAAAATAGTTTTAACGGAGAGCTTAAAAGAGATGGAGATAAATTTTTGACAGTGAAACAGAGCGGTCGCCACGGTATGGGACTTTCATATGTGGAATCCATAGTGGCAAAATATCATGGCATAATAAAAAGCGATGGAAGAAACGGAGTTTTTGAAACTCATGTTATACTTCCATTCGTATCAGCAAACGAACTTAGCAACAGCTCCACCAACAATTGATATTGTAGTCACTAGCCTACTGTTTAGGAGGTATAATAATGCGCATAGTTATCTGCGAGGATGAAGAACCCATCCAAACTCAAATATCTGATGCTATACATGACTGGGCAAAAGAACGAAGTGTTCATGTGGAAATATCTTGCTTCGCTAGTGCTGAAGCTTTTCTCATGGTTTGGGAAAATGGTATTTACGATCTCGCTATACTAGACATCGAGTTAAAGGAGCTTACTGGTATTGACCTAGCAACAATTATCCGAAAAACCGATAAATCAATTCAACTTCTCTTTTTAACATCGCATAAACAGTATTCTTTAAGTGGCTATGATGTTGATGCCTTACATTATCTGATTAAGCCTCTATCTGTGACTGCTTTCATTCCGATTCTGGAAAAAGCATTATCATTAATGGGTACAAGATTCACCCCTGGCTTATTCATCAGTAACGATTCTATAACTACAACAATTCCGTACATACATATCCATTACATAGAAAAGCAGTCTCATTTCGCTTACATACATACAGAATATGAAACCATTAGTATCCGCAAGACTATTACCGAGCTACTTGATGAGCTACCAGCTGATAGCTTCATTCTATGTCATCGGTCTTATATCGTTAATTTATTAAAAATCGATTGCATATATAGCGACCATTTGCTCTTGTCAAGTGGAATTAAGATCCCTCTCAGTCGTAACAATGTAAAACCAGTAAAAAATGCATATGTACGGTTATACACAAGCTGATAGCATATTTAAAAGGGGTTGTATAGAAATGCAAAAAGTAATAGACAAAGCCGTTGACAATTGGTGCGAAGCTGGAATAATTGATACTAGCGTTCAGGATGACACTTTTTGTTTTGAAACGCATCCTGTCATCAGATTAGACATGAGCAGGGTATCTAACAAATCGCCTGAAGTGCTGGAAAGCTCCATTTTGGAGCATTTGAGTACAATGTATAGCGAAGAAGGCTTTGACATGGATATGGAGGTATCGGTATCCAGAGGTAGAGTTGACGCTGTGCTGGAGCTTGAAGATAAAGTCTATGTAATGTAGTTTAAGTACAAGAGTCCGCCCACTGCTGAGATAAATACAAATGAGATACAAGCATTGTTTGATGCTACCTTAGACGAAGCAATGACACAAATCGTCGAGAGGGGCTACAGTGATAGCTACATCGGTCGTGGCAAAACAATATATCATACAGCATTCGCTTTTCTCGGTAGAGATAGCATCGAAATGCGAGTGGAGGTAGTCAAACATTAGAATCTAGCTGAACACAGTTTGAAATATAGCGCGAACGGTAGTTATGCTACCATTCGCGCTTGATATATTTCGACCTTATTCACTATCTCTTCCTGGAAGCAAATGCACATACTCTTCTATATTAATGAAAGTTGGAATAAGTGCAATTCTAATAAACATTGTTACAGTTCCATCATGATTAAGCAAATAAATCGTATCCTCATTTTGTTGATAAATATGTTTACTATACTCTTCTCCATCAGATACCAATAAACCGATAATCCTCTCTTGTATTGAAAAAGTACCTATTTCAATTAATTCAAACTGCCTATACAAGACATAATAGTTATCTGTTGTTTCGATTACTAGATAGATCGCATTAGGTGAGAGCTGGTCTCCCGCAATATATGTACCACGAGATAATGATACGTCTTCTACTCTCAATATAAATTTATTTGTCAGTAGCCCAAGACCTATTCCAATTATCAAAGTAATCAGCAATGCTACATACAGCAGTTTTCGAGTGATATTATACTTTTTTTGCATAACCTGAGCAACTTATTTCAACTGTTGTTGAACCAGAAGACCATACCTGCCATGCATCATTTGTATCTAACAATCTGTACCAAACTACATATGGTTGTACTTGAACTGTTTTATCAATCCATAGCTTAAAATAGTTTGTGTTGTCAGGCACATTGTAAAACTGACCAGATGCTCCGTTAACGCCTAGATTGATACTAAAAGATATTGATATAAAATTCCATGGAAAGGGAAGCGGTACAGAAATACTACCAGTCGGTTTTGGTCCCCCAGAATTCGTGTGAAAGAAACCACCACCTGTAGGAAATTGATATCCTCCTGAGAGTTGATTCCCAGCTTCACCTGATAATGTCTTTAATACTGATGAAAAGTATTCATAATAATACTCATATTCAACACCTCTTCCGTTTAATTCATTTTCAAGTTCTGCAATATGTTTGACTTTAATATCAGCAAAATCTTGGTCAATTTCATTTTGTGATCTAGTTGTGGTAAAAAGGTGCGTATATTCGCTAGTTTCTATCGCATTGTCCGTATCTAGATTGTCTGGTATTGTAGTGTTTGCTGATGTAATTGAACCAGAAGCTCCGACAATAATTGTAATAACAAGACATAAAGTAACGATTTTTTTCATTGTGTTTCTCCTAAATACTTTAAATTGAATGTATATTAATTAAAACTATATTAATACATCATTTATCTGCTGATTGCTTTATCAATTTTCAAACTAATATTTGACAAATTAACTCCATACTACTCATTCCATAGGCATCACTCATCTATGCTCCTTTCTTGGTTAGTTAGTTTAGCTCAATTTTAATAAAATTCGCTTAATCTCCGAATGCTTTTTTTCCTTGCATACTGATGATAGCATAGTTATATCGTACTGTGTACGTTTCAACGCAAATGGTTGCTATTATGGCACGAATTGTGGCAGTATTACCATTCGCGCCATAATAGCAACCATTTGCATCATCATAGCGATTGTTTTATAAATAAGCTATATGCTCTGATTTTATCGTTTATTCTTTGCTACCCAACACTAAATTTCGCTGCTATTAGTAAAAAGGCGAAAAATGCGCCGATTGATACGCAGATTGCTCGAAAGCCTAGGTCGATTTCTTTTATGCGTTTTAGTAGGGAGCTTTTTAGTACAAAATATTTGTATATAAAGTATCCTACAACAACGCTAGCTACAAAGTAGGCAACCTTTTGTAAGTAGCCAGCGGCATCTACGCTCACCTGCACATTGAACAAAAACTCGATAAATTCCTCGCCCAGTATGCCGCCAACAAAGCATAACAAGCCGAGTATGAATATTGACAGTTGCTTATTTATGCTGATTTTCACAGCCTCTCCTGCAAAATCCGATTTACCGTATAGCATCGTTGAGTATTTAATAAAAGACACAATTGTACCTAAATTGATGAATGTCAGCGCAAAACTGGTGATACGATTCGTGCCAGACATTATGAAGTATTTTGATATACTTCCATTGAACAGGGGTGCTCCGGTTATTCCTAATATAGCCATTGCAGTTGCCATTCCAACCAGAGGAAATCGCTTGAATACCCCCCTTATTTCATATACATTCCGAGTGCCATACGCTTCATATATAACCCCTGCGCTGAGAAACAACGCTGCTTTGAATAAGGCATGGTTGATGGCGTGATACAAACCACCCATATACGAGTAGCTGTCTCCTATGCTAAGACTGGCGACTATCATTCCGATTTGGGATATTGTATGATAAGCAAGAACCAGTTTAATATCCGATTGGGACATGGCAAATATAAAACCCACAATTCCCGTTAGTATACCAGCCCATAGGAAAAACCATGAAGCATCAATATTTTGGAATATCGGTATAATCCGCATAAAAAGATAAACACCGGATTTGATATGCACTCCAGATAGAAGCGCAGATATGGCAGACGGCGCTCCTGCTGTACCATGGGCTTTGGGAAGCCAGCTATATAAAGGAACCAGAGCGCATTTGAGTCCAACAGCTGTCATAATCAAGGCAAATGGCAATATCAACGATGATTTATCTATTTCGGAAAGAACCAGAGCAGCAGCTTCCATATCAAGGACACCGGTTAGTTTATATACATAACCCACTCCAAAGAGATAAAATTGCATGACAACAATGTTTACCATGAGGAAAAACATCCCATCATACATGGAGCGGTTGTCGCGGTTAAACATGATTAGTATAGAAACAACAACCATGGCTACTTCCATCAAAACAAAAACATTGAACAGGTCTCGCGTGAGAAAAATTCCTATTAGCAAGCCTTCCCATATGAAGAGAAGTAACCAAAAGAGCTTGTTTTGTTGTTCGTTTAGACTATATAGAGCTGCTATAAAAAAAGCGAATGTCACCAGCACTACGAAAACAGATGATAATGTGTCCGCTCTCAAAGTGATACCCAGTACACTTTCGTAGTTGCCGATTGTTGTTATTATATCTCCTTTTTTACACAGAAAAAAGAGCTGCGTCGCAAAACTAGCTAAAATAGCTTGGGCTATAATGGCTATTATTCTTACAATTTTTGCAGATGAAAACACATATAAAAATACCGCAGTCAATAAGGGTACGATGACAAAATAAGTCAGCAAGCTTCTTCTCCTATATATTTTTATTAAATTCAGGATGAGTACGGTCTTTCAATATATCCCATTCCGTTGCATTGAATTCCCGCTTTAAAGATATGAGCATAGTCAGGTTCACCGCTGTTAGAGCTACGCCGATTATAATGGCAGTGATGACCAGAGCTTGGGGTAATGGGTCTGCTGCGTTCACTATTTCTTGCCCGATTGGCGGTTTTATTCCCTTTTCATAACCGAAGCTTAAGAAAAATACGACAATTGACACTTCCATAATTCCGATGGATATGATGGATTTTATAACTCCCCTGCTGGTGATGAGTCCATAAAAGCTTATAAAAAACACAGTAATGGCAGTTAGTTCAATAATATTTCCCAGCATTTTATCTCCTTTCAAAGGCTATGTACCTGTAAAATATCACCATGAATCCGCAGGCAACTTTCATTCCAATTAAGGAATTCATCAATATGAGGTAAAGCTGCTTCATTTGTGGGAAGTGTATGTGAATACCCATTAGTATAAAGCTGGTAGCAAGTAAAATTATTGCAGCGAAAATGAGCTTTTCCACTATCATCAGAGTCTTGTATTGCATATCATCTATATTATGTATAAGATATTTGCATACAAAGAAGCTTGCCACAGCGACACCTCCTTGAAATCCACCCCCTGGAGAAATATGTCCATTGAAAATGAGATAAATTCCAAATAATAAAATCCCGGAGCAAACTATTCGAACAGTGTAAATGGCTATTTTGTCAGACTTGCTTACACCACGAAGCTGGCTTGCATTGTCAGGGAGTGATTCATTAAACATGGACATATGGGTGACGGCGACCACGCTCACCAAGAGCATGAGGGCTTCAAAGAGAGTATCATACATTCTATAGCCGAGATATATTGCGGTGACTGAGTTTTCGCCTCCAACATCATTCATGAAAGATGCGATATATTTGTCCTTGACGAATGTATTTGCAGGTGAGTTGGGTATAAAGAATATGAATAATGCACAGATAACAAGGGTAAAAGCCACTGCAACACCACGTTTCTTAAGCTTGGCTATGATTGGGTTTTCCTGTGGTGGTTCATAGTTTACAGTTGTCACCAGGCTGAAGTATTTTTCAAAGCATATGATAAGGAATACCGTTGAAAAGGTACTGACCGCAGCTTCTGCCATTGCCACATCCGGTGCTCCAAGCAGTAGAAAGCAAACAGCTGAAATCATCGAAAAAACTCCGAGATATACTATCATCCCGAGGATTTTTTTCTCATTTATTGCTAGTATTGCACTTATTACCCAAAAGGCTAGTAGTACGTAAATCATTATTTTCTATACTCCGCCATATCCGTCATCGTACTCGTCTGACATTTTGCTATCGCTGGCATATGCCGAACGAGCGATAATGTGTCCGCTCAGTGGGTTGAGCACGAGGAGCAGTACCATTATAACTAGTAGTTTTAAGGTAAAAAAGCTCCAGCCATGTTTTATCATCAATCCAATAATCAGCGTTATTGCTCCCACTGTGTCGATTTTTGCTGACACAAGAATCCTGGGATAAAATTCTTTGAAACGAAACAATCCAACAACACCGAAGAGCATAAATACAAGCCCTGCTATTATTATGATATTCGCCACTATCATCATTTTTATCAACTCCTATCTATATATAGGTTTATTATTGTCATTCCTCGGCTTGCTTATTGTCTTTTACTCTGTTTAAGATAAATGCTGTTATGAAATATGTGCTGATGAAGCCAAAAAGGATATAAATTATTGCAAAATCTAGAATATATGCTGTGTTTACCATTGAGGCAAATACAATGATGATAATGATAAGTTTTGTGGAAATAAGCGTTAATCCAAGTATTCGGTCCCATACTGAGGGTCCTATAATTGTACGAATCAATATCATAAATAAAAATGCAAACAATACCCAAATTACATACATATTCATTCCCTCACAATTGTGCTTTTTGCAGCTGTTTTTCCAGCTTGCCTTTGATTAGTTCATCTGCATTTTCCAAATCCGCTGGGTCATCATCTTTTCCTCTAAGCCAAAGTACATGAATTTCTTGTTCATTAAGCTCCAGTGACAATGTCCCTGGAGTTAGTGTTATGGAATTAGCTAGCATGACATTGAAAAAATCATTGTCGCTGTTGGTCTTGACTTTTACAATATCCACATTAGCTCCTTTTATAGTTAGTTTCATTGCAGCGAAACCAGCCATATATATTTGTCCGATGAGATAAAAAAAATAGAGAAACAACCGCCATATTTTGATGCCGGTAATGCTCTCTATTGGAAATAGTTTATTAAAACAAGCCACACAGGCTGTGCTAACGGTTAATCCAACTATAGCTTGGGTAAGACTAAGATTTTCTGTGAGTATAATCCATATGATAGTCAGAAGGAGTACTGAAAATATGTAGTTTTTCTTCAATCGATTCCACCTTTATTTGGACAAATGGTTGCATTAAGCATATCTTTTGAAAATCTGCATTGCCGATGCATTTTCCGTTACTTCGCATTTTCCGTTAGTATCTTTTATAGTATGGGTTACGAATTTATACCCTCACTATATTTTATCGCGCAATTCGCTGCGCAGCATAATATATTTTGCATCATCCATGACTTTATTTAATTGTCTTGCGTTATATGTGCCTTCCTTCACAAAGGTAAAACCGCATTTTTCAATGACTCGCTGGGATTGATGATTATCAAGAAAATGGCATACAGTAAGAGCATCGATATCCACATTGGTAAAAGTCCAGTCAATCAATGCTTTTGCAGCTTCAGGAGTCAAGCCTTGTCCCCAATAGTCCTTTGATAGTGTGTATCCAATGTCCTTGACCTTTAGGTGCTGGTAATCGGGGTCTTCGTTTGCCCAGGATGTATGAAATCCTATGGAACCTATTACTTTGTTGTTTTCAATAAGTTCCATGGCAAATACATTTTTTCCTTCGATGAATAATTGCAATACTTGCCTTGTTGTCCTCTTGAATCTATGGTGAGGCCAGCCTGCCATTTCACCCACACCGGGAACGGAGGCATATTCATAAAAATCATCAAGGTCGCTTGTTAGCCAAGGGCGTAGTATCAAGCGTTCTGTGATAATATATACTTTGGAAACATCAATAAAAATATCCATATTCATAACCTTATCTAATGGTATAATAGAAACTGTATGTGCAGATGACATAAAATGAACAGTAACATATTATTCAAATTTTTCAGTATTATACCAGACCAGCTAAAATGGGTCAAATTTATGTATAGAATTAAGCGAGAAACCCGCCAAATACTGACGGGTTTCTCCTTTTAGAGGAATGCTGAGATTCGCGTGTTACAATTGCACTTGCTTCACTCGATTGTATTGTAACTTATTTTAATCTCCATGTTTCGTATCCATCGGCGCCTCTGATAAAGTCGTGGTCATTTGATGCTTCAACTATTGCGGTATAGGCCCAATGGGTAGTATTTATGTCATTGAATACTTTTATTCCTGTTGGGATGTCTTCTAATCTGACTTTTCTATCGAGCATTTTATTCACTACAGTGACCACTTCAGCACGGTTAATGTTTTGCTGAGGTCTGAATGTACCATCGGGATATCCGCTGATCCAGCCTTTGGCATATGATGAGTTTATGACGCTCACTGCCCAGTGGTTTGCAATGTCGGTGAAAGCATTTGTATACGTTTCAGCTAGATTGTCGAACCTGGATGCCATTGCAGCAAACTCCGCTCTGGTGATTGGTTGGTCAGGGCGGAAAGTGCCATCTGGATAACCTGTGATAATTCGAATGCTTGCCAGATAACTCACCGCTTGGGAATACCAAACGCCTTCTCTAATGTCAGAGAAAACCGATGGAAGTGGATAGTCTTTATCTATTGCACTCAGAAGCCTGAAGAATATTGATGCTGCTTCTGCTCTAGTAATCGGGTGGTTCGGTCTGACGGAGTTGTCGGGGTAACCGTTTAGATATGGAACATGGTCTGCTAGAAATCCTGCTAGTGGGGGAGGTGTCGAAGGGATAGTAGTGGTTCCGCCGCTCGGGTTGCCACCACCAGGGGTGCTAGGGGATGGTCTTGTAACAACTGTGATAGATACAGTATTACTATCTTGCATTCCACTTTGTGTCTGCCAGCCTGTTATGACATTATTTGTTAAAAGCGTTGTGCCTGAGGGAATACTTACTGCCCAAGTACCAGTTGCTGTAACTGTTGCAGTTACTATAGTATTGTTCGGCATCCTGACATTAATGGTGGCTCCAGATGTCCCAGTTCCGCTAATACTGGTATCTCCTGCATATACCGTGTTTATCGTTGGTGTGGAAAGTTTCGACAATGTTACTGGCGGCGTTACTATGCGGTCATTCCCATCTTCTTTAACTTCCTTGATAATATCATCAGCATCGCTATTGGGTCCATCTTTTCCTGTGACCTTTACAAAATTTGATATGTTTTGATTTAAAGCATTACTTGCTACTGTTACATTAAATACGATTGTCCTAATTTCACCTTTTACTATATTACCAAGCTGGGCTGTCAGCGTTCGTGTCGTGCTATCATAATCAATCGTCCCTGACCCTGATGGTTGTATAGAGGCAGAACCTGCAACATAGTTCACATATTGATTAAGTGTATCAGTCATGACTGCATTTACCCATATTGAACCATCTAATCCAGTATTTGAAATAGTAATGGTGTATATCAGCTCATCACCAACTTGAGTTGTGCCATCGTTTCTCGTGTTGTTTACAACACCAATTTTTCTAACGGATGGTACAACAGAGTCAGCCTCCCAAGGACCTTGAATTACGAAGGCTTCTGGTTTTACATAAGTATTGGGAGATTGAATATTATCGTTACTTGATTGTAAAAATGTCGTCCCATTACCAATCCAAGCAGAAAGTCTAAGAAATGCTTCTTGTACATGAGTAAATTCATACCGAAACATATCTTTGTCAAGCATTTGTCCATTAAGCGGCATAAAGTAATACTCAGCGATATCAACAGTTTGACCTGCCTTTATTTCGATGGTTTCACCATCTTTTGCACATGATATTTTAGCTCCTAGGTACCTGCCATTTGCATCGTTTTGAATAGCAGTTGACCCTATACTGTCAAATCCAGACATTAGAGCTTTTACGTATTTATTAAATAATGGAATATCTCCAATGCTTTTTCCTGTGAAATATGGGTTTAATTCGCCTGGAGAGTACGGTGCAACCCTATTGTCAAATGATATCTGTAATCCTACACCGCTAATCATAAGGGAGTCTTTTTCGATACCAGCATGATGTATCTGTATTGTAGCAGTGATAAGCTTTGTTGACGGATCTTGCATAAAGGACGTAATATACTGAGTGCCTTCATCTGCTACTAGCACTTCAGTTATCGAATTATAGAGAGGCAATCCTGTTGCTTGAGCTGCGTAAACCATACCAATTGGCATTAATGTCAAGCTGAGTACTAGAATAAGTACTGTAGCTAATAATTGTTTTATCTTTTTCATGGGAATACATCCTTTCTGTTGCTTTATGGAGGTATATCACATACCCACCTTGAACGCCTGTGGCGCTCTTGGCGGGGGATTTGGGTTTACCCCCGCCTTATATTACGCAACATATCCAGTAGTGGGTACGATCCCAAATCTGAATCACATAGATATATGTAATAAATACCATATATCTTTCATTATTTTTCGTGTTTCCGCCTGTGAGAGCTGATGTATTGCAATCAGCTCTCATAAGCATTTTTAAAGTGTGCTAACTAAAGAAATCTACGGTTTCTGCACCTGGGTATTCACTGGCATATCTGTTCCAGCGTTCTAGAATCATCATGATATCCTCGTTATCTATGAGTGCATCAGCATTCATATCGCAATGCGGATTATAGAACTGATGCGTTGCATTAACTCCCAGCTCCATGAGTTCTAGAACCATCATGATGTCTTCGTTGTCGATTCTGAAGTCATCGTTACAGTCGCCCCACCAGAGGTTGAAGATACCATTTTCAGCTGTACCAGGAGAAGTAAGGGTTTTCAGGTCTGGGTCAGAAGGTGATATGGTAACATTCATCGCACGAATAAGGAAACCTGGACGTTTGATAGTCAAGACATAATTGCCAAAGGGTACATTCTCTATGGTGAATCGGCCTGTCGGTGTACCTGGAATCAAAACAGCAACTGTTCTGAGAGCTGGATCTGCGGCTGTTCTGAATGTTGCTCTAAGCTCAACCACTATGTTATGTTTATCCAAGAATGATTGTCCTAATTGCATATCATTAAATTCTTGTGGCCAGACTATACCTGTTACAGCACGATATGTTTTATCAAGTACTGTGACTATTACTTCATCACTTGGGTCTTTATCGGGCTCAATTTGAACGACTTTAATGGTATCACCTGTGTCTGGCTCTTTGCCATTGGGGATGTCGGCTTGCCATTTGCCATCGTTACCCACTTCGGTTTCGATTTTGGTGCCATCGTCGAGGGTAACGATAATATCGGCTCCAGGTTCGCCTGTACCTGTGATTATTTTGTCATCCCTTGTCACTGGGTCAACTGTGGGTTCATCTGACTTAATAATGACGGTACGATCGCCTTCTTCATCTTCTATTTCTTCTTTTACATCAGGACCTGTTGGAATGTTATCTTTACCTTCTATGGTTGCTACATTCTTGAAGGTTTTGCCATGGGCATCGGCATCAACGGTGACATAGAAAGTAACTACTCTCGTTTCGCCGCCTCTAACTCCGCCATCAATTCTAACAACAAGCTCCCTTGTGCTGATGTTATAAAAGCTATAAGTTGGTATTTGATTATCAAGGCGCGCACTACCAGTTTCATATGTTAAGCCTTCAGGAATTGTGTCAAATACTCTAGGTTCATACCAGAGAGACTTGTCAGAACCATCGTTACTAATCTCTATGGTGTAGAGAATCCTGTCGTTTACCCTTGTTTTGTCATCTGAGCTTGTTTCATTCTCAGCATATTTTATGGAATTAGGAATAACATTTTTCTTTCCTTCAACTTTTACCACAACAGGTAGACTGGGGTCTAAGCTGCCAACTATTTGTACTACGCTGACTTCATCATCTTCGATGAGGTTTACAGCAATGGGAACATTCACAGACCAATTGCCATTATTTCCTACTGTTGCTATACCTTTGGTGATAAAGTTGGGGAATGTGACTTCAATGCGAGCACCAGGTACGCCTGTTCCTGTTACTATTCTATCGCCATCATTGATTTCATCCACATTGGGTTGGGGAGAACGATCTACCACATCTGGTTTTTCGTCATCATCTTCCTCATAGGGGTCTCCATCAATGAGAGCTGTGTTCTTAAAGGTTTTGCCATATGCGGTTTCATTGATTGTTGCTTGGAATGTGAGAGTTCTTGTAACTCCACCAGCTATGTCGCCAAGGTCAACTGTCAATGTACCATTGGCAAAGCTTGCAGCTGCACCAGCGGGAAGATTGTCAATCCTTGCACTATTGGCAACATAAGTGACTTCGGTGGGGAGTGTATCTTCAACAATGACATTTTCCCATAAAGACTTGGCAGGTCCATCGTTTCTGGCAACTACTGTATACTCAACGATGTCTCCCACACGCCATGTACCATCGGTTCTGCTAGTGTTTCTAGATGTTTTCAAGCCATACTTGATCACTGCAGGTCTTCCGCCGACTATGGCAGTCACTTCTTCGCTGGGGTCTTTACCGGTTTCATTTTGGACGACTTTGATTTCGTTACCTGTCAGCAGATTCACACCAGCTGGTACGTTAAATGTCCATGTTCCACCCGCTGCAACTGTAACATTGCTAGCTGCGCCATTGGGGAGGGTGACTGTGATTTGAGCTCCAGCCACACCGGTACCTGTTATGGTTCTATCGCCTTCGGTGATGTCATCAACTGTGGGTGTACCCGAACGGTCTCTGATTGTGTGACCAGAGCCATCTTCATCGACTGTTTTGTCAAGGTCATCACCATCAATGCCGTCTTTACCGAATACACTTACACTATTTTTAACATTCACTCCATATGCATCGGAGTTTACAGTTACATCGAATCTGATATCTACTTGTGTACCCCCTGCTATGTTACCCAGAGGTACTGTCAGAGTGTTTCCAGCGAAAGTATAGTCGGTTCCTTGAACCAAAGCTTGAGTACCACGGTATACATTACCAGCAAATGTTACGCCAGCAGGAATCACGTCAACCATCATAGCATTTGCCCATGTTGACAATGGATGTCCATCATTTTTCGCAACTACTGTGTAACGTAGGGTATCGTTTACTCGTGTGGTGCCATCGTTTCTTGTTACGTTTACCGATGTTTTGTTTAGGCTAACATCATTGGCAGCGGAAAAGAAGTTGGGATCAAAGGATACCACTGTGGGTGCGCTTGCCAAGTATCTTTTGTAATTATTATATTCTGGATCATTTCCACTATATGGGGTTGCTGCATATCTGATATTATATGTAGCACCATCATCAGAAACTATCGGAACACCACTTTGATAAGGTCCATTTGGTCCATTCACAGACCATTCCATGGTTGCTGCATTATATCCATTTATAACTCTGTTTGTTGTATCAGCGGTAACAAGTGGTGCTCTTTGCTCGAAATCGATTTTAAAAGCTTGTGGAGCATGCACCCATGTCGCTGTGCTGGTGGGGTAGTTTCTGCTAGAAACCATAAAACGCGTACCATTAGCAATCCAAGTGCTTAGCCTTATCATTCTCGATGGGTAAGTAGACCATTGATAGCTGAACATATTAATATCAAGTAAATCTTGTCCATTAGTTGGCATGAAGTACATATGAGCTACTATCGTTGATTCTCCTGGTGCCAAGGAAATTGTCAAATGGTCTTCTACTGTTGATATTTTTGCTCCAATAAATCTACCTGCTGCGTTGTTTTGAATTGTTGATGAACCAACTGTATCAAATCCAAATCTTGGTGCATAAACATACTTTTTAAAATCGTCGATAGAATCGTTGGGACCACCTGAATACAGACGTAAGGCATTGTATATGTGATCTGTGTGAATAGTTGGATTGTACTCAAATGGTGATATCCTACTGTCGAAGGACAATTGTACACCAACACCCGAAATAACTATTGGTACAGCACCAACTCCAGTACTAGCATTTGTAATAGTGAATGTTGCTGTAATCAATTTGGTAGCGGGATCTTGCACAATGCTAGTTGTGTACTGTGTACTTCCATTCGCAACTATATCAGTACCATTTAAGGCTATCAGAGGAAAAGTGGTTTCTCCTGTGCCTGGTGATGCAAATACAGCTGGAATCGTGGAGAAAAGCATGACCAGAGTTAACAACAAGGTCAGCGCTTTTCTAGTTAGTTTGCTTCTCTTCATGTTTTTACTTCACTCCATAACATTATTTTTTATGCTGTAATAATTTTGGGGTTGCTCCCCGGGGAAAGTATGCCATCGGGCATGGGTTTTCGTCTGCGTTGTTTATTTCCTTTCTTGCCAAAATCATAACATTCTCCGAAGAGCATCACCTCTTTTGTTTAATAATAACCCCTTAACAATACTGCTTATTTAGTTAAAGGGATTCACACCATTTGAACCGGGATAATCCAGCAGCATCCTATTCCACATTTCCAGCACCATTTGGATGTCTTCATTGTCAATTAGTCCATCGCTGTTGAAGTCACAGCCAGAGTAGTAATAAGGATGATTTGCATTTACACCCAGATTCATGAGTTCCAATATCATCATTACGTCTTCATTGTCGATTCTACCGTCATCGTTGCTGTCTCCCCACCAGAGTCTAAACACGCCACCCTCTGCTATGCCAGGAGGTGAAAGGGTAATCACAGCGGGAGAAGCCTCACTCACCGAAACAAGCATTGCCCTCGTCAGATACCCAGGACGGTCAATGTGCAATACATAATTACCATATGGAACATTCTCAAAAGTAAACTCTCCCAAACCGCTGCTGTCTACCAGCACGGCCTTTGTGCTAAGGTTGGCGGGGGCTGGTGTTAGGAAGGTGCTTCTCAGCTCAACTGTTATATCATGGCTTCTTACAAAAGCTTCACCCAAGCCCCATATGTCATTTGCTAACATGGGCCATACACGTCCTGTGACTGTTGGGTACTCAGGCGGAGTGTAGAAGATGCCTTGATCCACCCATACTGCTGGATATATAAGTCCATATCCGAAAGCATGATTGTTGGGTAGGTTACCCGATGGCGTATTTAATACATCAAGCTCATGGCAATAGCCGTCGCTGAGCATTGCGCTTTGCGTGGCTGAATGATTACCAGGTGAGCGGAGCCACATGGCAAAATAGTAACCAACAGATGACTGAGCTGGGAGGTTAATCTTGCCAAAATTCGCTACTGCCTCAGGTGGACTTAGATAAGTGGTTGAATTGGCTCCGGGGAAATTACGAGTTAAAGAAACAAATCCTGCAGCTTCGCTATAGCTAAGACAAAAAGCTATGTTATTGCCGACTCCAACTTGATAGATAGTTGGTATGCTTAGCCCATCAACCAAGTTCGTGGAGGAATAGCGAGTACCAAGGGTAGATAATGCATTATGCTGCATTGTGAAATCCCGCAAGCGAGCATTTTCGGGAAGGACATCATAATATGTGTTTATACCTTGGGGGTCTGGTATGACTTCAAAGAAGTTAAACCAGCAATTGATGACACGGCTAACATTGTCCCTGGTGTATCCCACATTGGAGGTGCCGTCCTTTGGAGTTTGCCACCTTGCGCTTTGCCAGAGCGGGTCACCGTAATTAAAGGATTGCAAATTTAGAAAATTTGCTCGGACTATGAGTGAATAGTTGCCGTATTGGGCTATCTCCACCCAATTACTAATGTCTCCAGTCATTTCTGGTGTCAGGATTCTACCATCGACCACTGTGGGGTAGGGTTGTGGTGGAGGTCCTCCGCTACCTCCGCCTGGTGATGCCATCGCATATCCCATAGGCATCACTAAACCTACTGCGATAAGCAGTGTTAATACGATTGCCCATATCTTTGCGCTTGCATTGTTTTTTGAAAGCATATTGGTCACTTCCTCTTCATAATCTATTAATCAAAACTGTATGCTTGTATCAGTGTATCTGCTTTCGGTAAAAAAATAATAAGAATCCGGTGCTTTTCTATAAAACAGTGTCAATCATCTAAATGGGTCAACGCCGTTGGAGCCAGGATAATCCAGTAACATCCTGTTCCACATTTCCAGCACCATTTGGATGTCTTCGTTGTCTATGAGTCCATCACCATTAAAATCGCAACCAGCGTAATACAGTGGGCTATTTGCATTTACACTCAAATTCATGAGTTCTAATATCATCATGACATCTTCGTTGTCTACTCTTCCGTCATCGTTGCTATCTCCCCACCACAGACGAAATACTCCGCCATCAGCTATACCAGGTGGCGATAGATTAATAACACTGGGTGATGACTCTGTAACGGAAACCAACATAGCCCTAGTTAAATACCCTGGTCGGTTGATATGCAAGATATATTCACCCACAGGAACATTTTCAAATGTAAACTCACCCAAACCACTGCTATCTACTAATACAGCTCTTGTGCTAAACTGAGAGGGTGCTGGTGTCAAAAATGTCGATCTCAGCTCAACTATCACATCGTGGCTTCTTACAAAAGCTTCTCCAATACCCCAAATATCACCAGCAAGCATGGGCCACACGCGACCTGTGACTGTACCTCTATATTCAAAAATTCGCGAATCCACCCACAGAGCAGGATAAACGAAACCATTGGAGACATTCATAACCGGACCCATTTGGAAAACCCTGCCTATGCATGTGGGTGTTTCATAACTCAAACAGCCAGCCGTATTAGCCACATCGCCTGGGGAACGCAGCCACATATAATGCACATATTCCTGAGGAATATATATTTTATTGTAGTTGGCAATCGCTTCGGAAGAGCTTATCTGATTGGCTATGGAGAGTTCCCGCATAAAGTATAATTGGGAACAAAAGTTCGCCGCTTCGCTATAGCTCAGAGCAAAAGCAATATCGTTTCCTATACCCACTTGGTATTGGCTTGGAGTGCTGAGACCATCTGTCAATGATTTGTTAGGATTACAGGTGGTTCCTATCATATTAATGGCATTATTTTGCATGGTGTAGCTTCGTAGACGAGCATTTGTAGGTAGCCTGTCTGCTTCTCCAGTGGCTGTGCCATTGAACCAATCGTTTATCTTGTTTCGGACAGTGGATGTAGAGTAAGAAGTTGACGAGCCAAATGGGGTTTTTTGCCATGTATAGTTTCCTTTTGTGCCGGTATATACATTGATGTCAATAAATATAGACCGTACTATCAGCGAATAACCTCCGCTTTGTGCAATTTCCACCCAATCGGCAGTATCGCCAGTCTCTTCGGGTGTTAGTATCCTACCATCGACAACATAAGGTGTATTAGATGGTGAGGCATAAGCATTGAGCGGTGTTAGCAGTCCCACTAAGAATAAAAGGGATAGGACTATGGAAAATAGTTTTGAGCATTTTGTGTTTATATAGGACATAGTTGCTTTCCTCTCTGACTAGTCATATTGTCTGCGCAAAGCAGTTTTTCACCAACAAATTATTTCGATGAAACTGCTTTGCGCAGTTATCTCTGACTTAATTAAAGGGATCTACACCATTGGTACCAGAATAATCAAGGAGCATACGATTCCACATTTCAAGCACCATTTGGATGTCTTCATTGTCTATAAGACCATCGCCGTTAAAGTCGCAACCTGCATAGTAATAGGGGTGGTTGGCATTAACGCTCAAGTCCATGAGTTCAAGTATCATCATTACATCTTCGTTATCTATTCTGCCATCGTCATTACTGTCTCCCCACCACAAACGAAATACACCATTTTCATTTAAAGCGGGCGGTGACAAGGTGATGATATTCGCATCATTCTCTGAAACTGTGACAAGCATTGACCTGACAAGGTATCCTGGACGCCTTATGTGGAGGACATAGTTGCCATATGGAACATATTCAAAGGTAAACTCACCAAGTCCGGTGGAATCGAGCAACACAGCCTTTGTACTCAAATCCGGATGGGCAGGTGTCAGAAAAGTCGGTCTGAGCTCAACTACAACATCATGACTTTCAATGAAGCTTTTTCCAATACTCCATATGTCATCTGTCAGCATTGGCCACACTTGTCCTTTTACCGTCCTGCCTAGGTCGTACATATATGTGATATATTTCGTCTCTCCACCTTGTATCGTACCTTGGGGAGCATCGCTTCCACTAGCCAGATACCCGCTCCGGTATCCATAAATATCAACTGGAGCATAGGGTCCGTAATTACCCGCATCGACAGTAAGTGTGAGCGGACTGCCAGCAAGGTTTCCTCCGGTTTTGCTATCTTTATATGTAATTACAATGGTAGCGTGTTTGACATATTGGTAGGTGATGTTAATTACTTGTCCACCGTTTATAGTGCCTGAAGCAGGATCGCTGCCTGGTGCCAACACTCCCTGTCCATAGCCAGCAACATTAATCGCTTGGTATGGTCCGTATGAACCAGGACTTACTATATGATGCTCAGGTGTAACGAGATTTGCTAGGGTATCGCGGTCTATGTGTCGGACATTTATTGTCGCTTGCCTGGAGTATTGATAAGTAATAGTTATAACTTGTCCACCGCTTATTGTACCTGAAGCGGGGTCGCTGCCTGGTGCCAATACTCCCGGTCCATAACCAGCAACACTAATCGCTTGGTAGGGTCCGTATGAACCAGGATTTACTATATGATGCTCAGGTGTGACGAGATTTGCTAATGTATCTCGGTCTATGTGTCGGACATTTATTGTCGCTTGCCTGGAGTATTGATAAGTGATGGTTATAACTTGTCCACCGCTTATTGTACCTGAAGCGGGGTCGCTGCCTGGTGCCAATACTCCCTGTCCATAACCAGCAACACTAATTGCTTGGTAGGGTCCGTATGAACCTGGATTTACTATGTGGTGCTCAGGTGTGACGAGATTTGCTAATGTATCTCGGTCTATGTGTCGGACATTTATTGTCGCTTGCCTGGAATAACGATATGTGATGGTAATTGTCTGTCCAGCACTAATTGTGCCTGAAGCGGGTGCGCTACCTGGTGCCAATGTTCCCTGTCCGTAGCCAGAGATACTGACCGCAGGGTAGGGCCCATATGAGCCTGGGTTTACTTTGTGGCTAGCAGGTGTAACGAGATCTGCCCCAGTATTCATATCTATATGCCTAACATTGATGGTAGCTTGGGCAGGTTGAGAGCTGTCAGCATATTTCACCCAAACAGCAGGAGCTAGACCAAGTGTACTATTGGTGGTGGTGGTCTGATGATAATGGGTTGACGATGCGTACATTGCTGTCGAAGTGCTACTTCCAGGATATGTTTGTAAATTATGACTCCTGAGCCAAAATGCCGATTTCGCCCCGACTAAAGTGCTGTAGGCAATTCCGTTTTCAGGATAAGTAACCCTATCAACATCGTGGTGGGAAAGGGCAAAGAATATGCTATTTGTTCGACTTCCTGCCATTGTGGCAGTAGGTGCTGAACCGATACCAGGAGTTTGAGGAAGATTGCTTGTGACTCCTTGCCAACCTTCGGCAGTCAAGTTGGGAACCACCGCAATTGTTTTCATTTGAGTAGTTTGTGAATATGCCGAATCCATCGCCGCTTGCAAGGTATTTCCTCCAAGGGTTGCTGATCCCCCATCTGCGCGAAATTGGGTTTTGCTATAACTGTCTCCATAAATAATCAACATGGCATAAGATTGTTGATTAATTGTACGTTTTTCAATAACAGTCCAGTTTTTTCCATCTATAACAACGTTGGAGCCAAGGTTTGTTCTACCGATTGTGTCTGCTATGTCTTGTGGATTTGATGGGCTTGCGCTTGCTTGAATAAATAAACCCGATAGCAATATTAATACAATCAAAATCGTTATCAGGCGTGCTACACCTTTGGTATTTTGCAACATAGGGAATTCCTCTCTTTACTTTATGCCTTTTTTGCTATGGAAAAATGTTGCTATTCATAGGATAATAACCCATTTCATTTAAGAGGTAACTAGCGAACGAGAAGTCTTGATAATCGTCAGTTTCGATACCTGGATTAATTCCGTGAAATCTAGCAGATTTATATGCTTTTATTCGACCCCAATCCCAATTGCCGCAGTGTTCGGCATTTGGTTGGGTGAATTTTTAATTAGATGCCTAAGTTTGATTTTGCCAATGTTATTATACTTTTCGTTTTTGATGTGCTTAGTTGTGTTTCGCTCTTCAATAATATCGCATTTGTAGTTGTAGTTTCACTCTTCTTCTTGTATAGATACTGTTATTCTATACTATAAATTTTATTCGCTGCTCTTTCGATGCTCTTTTATGATCTTCGCTCTTCAATTATTTTTTAAGGTTTCGTTTCGCTGTGTTTTGATATACTACTTTGCTAAGGTGTCTGCAGCTTTGTTATTTGATTTCTTTTTCTTTTCATAGCTGCCATTATTGGCTGTTTCCAAGCCAAGTGATAGTAGACAGCGGTAAAGCTCGGAATAAGGTTTGTTGTAAAATAATTTTCGCTTTAATTCGTCCGCTCCGGCTTCAATGTCAGGTGTGATATACAGCATGAACCGCTTCATATCATTAGGCATAATCATCCCCCCTCTCTCATACATTGCATTTTACAATGCTTTGACTATGCTTTATCGTAATGGTGTATGAGTGTATCAGGCATACTGTCGTAATTATAGTGCATTACTGATACACCTGTCAAGTACAATTTTCTACTTCTTTTGTATGTTATTCCATCTTTTGCAATTTTCATCATTATTTTTTCGTCTTTTCTTTAACACTTCTCTTTACATCGGTGATACACTGTGGTATCATGTACACCGAGGTGATTACGTATGGCTACCAAAAAACCCAGATATATGATTTCCGTGACTACTGAAATGTTTGAGCAAATCGAGGATTTTCGTTTCAACAATCGTTTTCAAACACGTTCAGAGGCGACAACGGAACTCTTGCGTATTGGTATCGAAGTGCTAAAAAAACAGCAAGAAGACGAAGAAAAAGCCGAAAAAACTAAAAATATTGAAAAAAACAAAAAATAAATCTAAAGTTGATGTTAATTAGTACGATAACTATATAAGTTGATGAATTTAGTAGAGTTAACCGAGTCATAGGAGTAAACTCTTATCGCTTTCCATGCCCAACATGGTAACAAGCGCTAATTTTCTACATTTATTGTAGAATTGTTTGTAATAAATGTAGAAAATGCTGAATTTGAGTTGACAATTGCGCAAAAATACATTACCATATATGATGGTGAGTTATCGCGTCGAATGTATAATTCTGATAAAAAAATATATAATGCAAGTTGTGAAACCTACACCGGAATGACTAAGGGGTATAGTAATAACGGAAAGGCAGAAGATGAAAATTTCGACACAAACAAGGTATGCAGTACGTTTTTTGCTGGAGCTTTCCAACACGGAAACCAAAGAAAAACCAACGACATTGCATCAAATTGCGGAAAAACAGGGTATCAGCGATAATTATTTAGAATCGATTGCCACTAAGCTAAAGAAAAATGGGTATTTACGTAGCTATAAAGGCAGCGGTGGAGGATATTGTCTCTCACGAGATATAGACGATATCACATTGGGTGAAATAATGCGTTTAATGGAGTCCACGTATTTCCAAGTCCATTGCACCCCCGATGCGAAAACTACCTGCGTAAATTATGAGACTTGCCAAATTGCCAACGCATGGGATTTGCTGGAACAGCATATTTCCGATTTGGTAAACAATCTCAAACTATCACAATTGGTGTGCGAAGACTAGACTGTAGTTATACAGTAGCACCAATCATAGATACATAAAAATTATGAAGATAATAAGAAGATAAATTATCTAATTTTTATCTAATTTTGTCCATTGAACAAATGCAGCAGTACCAAGGCTTTGGTACTGCTCGTTATTTTTATTTGGCTCATTTGCTCATGTCTATTATTCGCTTTCCTAATCTCCATACAAATGTAGCACATTTCACCCATGTTTGTCAAGGAAAAATGCATAATGTCAAAGTCAAAATGAATACTAAAAAATCACCAATATCTGGCGTCGGCTGGCATGGTTGCGTAGGCGTTGAGGTCCATACTGGCGCGGGTGCCTGCTATATATTCATAATATCCTTGGCAAGCTATCATGGCAGCATTGTCACCGCATAAGCGAAGTGGTGGTATATATAATGTTTTCCCCATTGCTTGTGCTGCCAATGTCAAGTCCTTTTGTATACGAGTATTTGCAGCTACTCCACCAGCAATGGCGATATTATCCCGATTATATTCCTTTGCTGCCTCCATGATCCTTGGAACAAGAATATCGCTCACCGCTGCAGCGAATGACGCAGCTAGGGATGCTTTGTCAAGGGTTTCGTTTCTTTGCTGCCCATTGTGGACAATGTTTGCAACTGCTGTCTTGAGTCCAGAAAATGACATATCATATGGATACCCATCAATCACAGGGCGAGGCAGATTATATACTGTGTCATCACCCCCCCTTTGTGCAAGCTCATCGAGAGCCGCACCACCAGGGTATCCCAATCCGAGCAGACGCGCGACTTTATCAAAGCATTCACCAGCAGCATCATCCCTAGATCGACCTATTATACCGATGTCTGTGTAACTGCGAACATCTGCAATGATGCTATTTCCCCCTGATACTATGGCACATAAAAAAGGCGGCTCCAGCTCAGGATAAGCGATATAATTAGCAGCTATATGACCCATTATATGATGCACAGGTATGAGAGGTATATCAAGAGCCATTGCTAGACCCTTTGCAAAGTTTACGCCAACAAGAAGGGCGCCGATTAGTCCCGGCGCATAGGTAACCGCAATGGCATCAAGTTGCGATTTCACTAGACCAGCTTTTTCCAATGTGGACGAAGCAAGCTTACCAATATGAGCAACATGGTTTCTAGAAGCAATCTCTGGAACAACGCCTCCATACAATGCGTGCATTTCCCCTTGGGAAAATATCGTTTCCGAAAGAAGCTCTCGCCCATTTCTTGATATGGCAACTGCTGTCTCATCGCAGGAGGTTTCGATAGATAAGATAATCATTTA
>JGI24701J34945_10000257_pt1 | contig 29198 bp, 35 predicted proteins | sample TergutTh196P3_FD_34945 | JGI IMG/M metagenome (IMG submission 34945)
AACCCGCACCATTAGCCGCTTTTCGACGACTGCGCCGACGCTGCCGACTGTGCCGCCCTGCTGCCGTTCCTGTTTCGACCGCCTGAAACCCGCACCGACAGCGCAAAAGCGGCGACCGCCTGAAACCCGCGCCATTAGCCGCTTTCCGACGGCTGCGCCGACGCTGCCGACTGCGCCGCCCTGCTGCCGTTCCTGTTCCGACCGCCTGAAACCCGCACCAACAGCGCAAAAGCGGCGACCGCCCGAAACCCGCGCCATTAGCCGTTTTCCGACGGCTGCGCCGACGCCGCCGACTGCGCCGCCCTGCTGCCGTTCCTGTTCCGACCGCCTGAAACCCGCACCAACAGCGCAAAAGCAGCGACCGCCTGAAACCCGCGCCATTAGCCGCTTTCCGACGGCTGCGCCGACGCTGCCGACTGCGCCGCCCTGCCGTTTCTTTTCGTTTCTTTTGGATATGATAAATTTCAAAAATATAAAGATTAATATTAATTTCTTTTTAAGATTATATAAAATGTATTATCTTTGCGGCAAATTTTAAACGTATTTTTATAATGAAACAAGAAGTGTCACGCAAAGGCGCAAAGGCGCAAAGGGTAAAAACGGTAAAGGCAGCAAAGGAACCGGTACGTATACGGTTTAAGACGTTGCAAAACGGTAATAAGTCAATATATTTGGACGTGTATCGGGATGGTGTCCGGGAATACGACTTTTTGAAATTGTATATCGTGCCGGAACTGAACGACAACGACCGTGAAAAAAACCGTAAAACATTGGAACTTGCCAATAAAATCAAGGCAAAAAAGATTTTGGAGTTAGACAATGTTGAACATGGCTTTGAAGCAGGGAATGGGGAAAAGCAAAAAGAAAGTGTTGCGAAGTTTATCAGCGATGTAGCGGAAAAGCGGAAAAAAGAGGGCGCAATCAGCATGTATTACAGTTTGCGGGGGCTTCGTAACCATTTGGCACTGTACAAAGGCAGCGGGACAATTTTTAAGCAGGTTACAAAAGAATACTGTCGCGGGTTTATTGATTATTTGAAAACGGCAAAGAACGTTAAAAGTAAAGAGGCTTTATCGGTAGGCAGCCAAAGCAGTTATAGCCGTTTGTTGACGGTTGTATTGAATTTAGCAATGCAGGAGGGTCATTTGTCAGGTAATCCTATGAATATGGTACCGAGGGGGGAACGTCTAAAACAGCCGGAAAGTGACAGGGAATATTTGACGATTGAAGAAGTTAAGCAGTTGGTAAATACTCCGTGCGTTAAGCCAATGGTAAGGCAGGCATTTTTGTTTATGTGTTTTTCGGGGTTGCGTTATTCGGATGTTCGTTATTTGCGGTGGGGCGATATTCAAACTGACAATGAAGGTGAGAAGGTTATACGGTATATGCAGAAAAAGACAAAGAAGTATGAAAATTTGCAGGTTTCGAGCGAAGCGTTAAAATATCTTCCTGAACGGGGCGGAGCGAATGATGACGATACGATTTTCAAGTTGTCGCAAAACGGATATACTAATCAGGCGTTGGCGGGGTGGGTACTTGGGGCGGGTATCAAAAAGCGTGTTACGTTCCATGTGGGGCGGCATACAAACGCTACGTTGTTGCTGTCGCTGGGAGCGCCTATTGAAACGGTGTCGAAGTTGTTGGGACACAGTGATATAAAAACGACGCAAATATACGCGAAGGTGATAGACCAAAATAAGAGGGCGGCAGTTAGCAAACTGGATGGGCTGCTTGGTTAAAAAATCGGCGTTTCGCCGTTATTCAATCGCCGTAAGGCGTTATTCAATCGCCGCAAGGCGTTATTCAATCGCCGTATGGCGTTATCAATCGCCGTAAGGCGTTATTCAATCGCCGCAAGGCGTTATTCAATCGCCGCAAGGCGTTATTCAATCGCCGTAAGGCGTTATTCAATCGCCGTAAGGCGTTATTCAATCGCCGTAAGGCGTTATTCAATCGCCGTATGGCGTTATTCAATCGCCGTATGGCGTTATTCAATCGGCGTTTCGCCGTTATTTAATCGGCGTTTCGCCGTTATTTAATCGGCGTTTCGCCGTTATTTAATCGGCGTTTCGCCGTTATTTAATCGTTTTCACGCAAAGGCGCGAAGGCGCAAAGGGGGGGGTGCAAAGAAAAAAGGCGGAGAGGAATTTTCCGCCCTGTAATTAGTAGTTTCCTATGGATATGCAAAAATAGTATATTATTTTTGTTTACACGCAAAGGAAAATTATTTGGGGGGTTGGAAATTTTTTTGTACTTTTGTACCTTTATGTCAATTGAACTCGGTTCAAAAATTCTAAACTTCGCCCAGTTGTGAAACTCGGTGTAAATTTTTGCATCTGTACAGCAAAAATAATAGCGGTTCCCTGTGCATTCTAGTATGTGCGCAGGGGGTTTTTTTTGTTTTATTTTTCACGCAAAGGCGCGAAGGCGCAAAGGTTTTTTTATCATTGTTTTTCATTATTTTAGGGAAAAAGAAGGGGAAACGAAAAATTTTTTTTATCTTTGCGGCGTTATTGAATATTTGTAAACGTAAAACGTCTAACGCAAATAAGCATATAGCAGCGATGCAGTGTTCTTGCTTTTGAAACAGTGACATGTAAAGAACCAAAGAATATAGCGCGCCCGTACTGCGGGCTTGCTTGTCTTGGTTCAGGGTAAGTCACGACCTCAAAAGAAGATATATAGCAGGTTCGCTATTTTATTTGCAGGTCAAAAAATACGATTGTAAAATGTTAATGATGGTATAAGGGTTTAAAATGTTTGCTTCGCAAATTAACAAAATGTACTTGCTCCATTGCGAAATTCAGCAAGACAACTATTTTTGTTGCACTCATGTATGTATTACATTGGGTAGAAAACAGTTTTTTGTACATCAAGTACGAACTTTCTCATTTGAAGAAGACCCCCCGTTTACGTGTTACTCGGGGGGGTTTTTTTTATACAAATTTCACGCAAAGGCGCAAAGGCGCAAAGGTTTTTTTTTGTGGAATGGTTAGGGTTTTACGGTTATTATGTCTTGGATTCGGGTTGTGTATCTTGGTGAAAGGTTGTTGCGCTGCATGTTGTGAGCGCCGGGGGCTGCTGCTGCAATTTGAACGATGGGACGGTCGGCGTCATCATTGAGTTTGTCAATGGCTTTCATTAGTTTGTTGTGCTTTGTGAGGTCGACGTTGTAAAATATGTTTCCTTGGATTGGGGCTTGGGTTGTTATCTCGGTGATTATTACTCCTGCTTTTTTGTACTGGTAGTTTGGGCGGTAGATGGTTTCTAATGCTTGCCTTGCAAAGTGTACTATTTCGGTTGTTGATGATGACGGGACGGGTAGCGTTATGCTTTTTGAATTGTGGTATTGAGGCAGGTTTTTGTTAAACCAATTTGTGGCAATGAATACTATGAGGGACACGGCTGCTGATTTTTGTTTACGGAGTTTGTAGGCGCATTTTTCAGCATAGCCGGCGACGGCTGCTGTGAGTTCGGGCAGTTCTGCAACAGGTTGACCGAAACTGCGGGAGGTGCAAATCTGTTTTTTGTCGGGCTGTACTGTTTCGATGGGGAGGCAACTTTCGCCATGGAGTTCGCGCCATATCCGTTCGCCAACTATTGACATGTTTTTTCGGACCCAGTTCTTTGACAGTTGGGTAAATTGCAGGGCGTTGTGAACGCCGTATTTGTTTAATTTTTCTGCGTACTTTCTTCCGATGCCCCAGATGTCGCCAACTTCTGTGAGTTTGAGGGCTTTTTCGGTTTTTTCGCGGTTGTCAATTATGCATACACGATTGTAGCCGGCGTGTTTTTTTGCGAAGCGGTTTGCAAGTTTGGCGAGCGTTTTAGTACGGGCAACGCCAAGGCAAACGGGGATGCCGGTGCAACGTTCGATGGTTGTAACTATTTCGGCGCCGTACTCTTTGAGGTTAAAGTGTTGCATACCAGAGAGATTTAGAAATATTTCATCGATACTGTAAATTTCATATTCGGGCGCAAATTCAGATAACAAGGTCATTACACGGTTGCTCATGTCTGCGTATAGTTCGTAATTTGAGGAAAATACAGTTATGTTGTGCTTTGCAACAAGTTCTTTGACTTTGAAAAGCGGTTCGCCCATTTTGATACCCATTGCTTTGACTTCGTTTGAGCGTGCGACAATACAGCCGTCGTTATTGGAAAGGACAACGACGGGCTTACCTTGCAAGTCTGGACGGAACACGCGCTCGGCACTAACGTAGAAATTGTTACAGTCGCAGAGGGCAAACATGTTTTCAGTTTCAAGTTTCAGGTTACGGATTTTAGTTGGGTTATGGGGTTATCTTGACGTTGAAATTGTCGTCTTCGTCTTGGAGGCGAACGACGGATTTAACAGATGGCTTGAGGTCGTCTATTAAACTATGTAACCCATCGACGGAATTGTCTATCGAGGCTTTGTTGAATTTTATCGTAACAACGCCATTAGAAACATTGAGGGTAGAAATGCGGTTCATGTACTTGTTTATAAACGATTGTACCGCAGATAAAGGGAAATCATTGTTATTCTTCATTTCTTACTGATTGATTGATTTGAAAAAAAAACAAAGATATGGAATTTTTTTTGTAAGTTCACGCAAAGGCTAATATTATTTCACGCAAAGGCGCAAAGGCGCAAAGATTATTTACAGGGTTATGGGTTTACTTGTTTACTGTTTTGTGGGTTTACTGCTTTACTGCTTTACTGTTTTATTGGTTTATGGTTTTTCGGTTTTACTGCTTTATGGTTTTATGGTTTCTAATAAATATGTAAATATTTTTTTACTTTTTTTTGTTTTTATGTAAATATGTAAATAATGTTTTATATCTTTGCGGTTTTAAATTTTAATGTAAAAATGTAATGGTACAGATAATATCAGTGATAAACCACAAAGGCGGGGTTGGGAAAACTACCAGTACGGCAAACGTTGGGGCAGGTTTGAATCAGTTAGATAAACGTGTTTTAATGGTAGATACGGACCCGCAGGCAAATTTGACGCGGCATTTTGGCGTTCCAAAAGATATAGAAAAGTCGATTTATGGAGCGTTGACGGGAAAATATTCGTTGCCAATATTGAACGTAAAATCGGGGTTGGATTTAGTTCCATCACATAACGATATGGTCGTTTGGGAAAAGGAAATTTCAGATGAACCGGGGCGGGAATTGTTTTTACGCGATATTCTTGTTCCTGTGGTAAAGAACTACGATTTTGTGATAATTGATTGTCCGCCGTCATTGAATTTGCTGCCGCTCAATGCGCTTTCAACTTCACATAACGTGCTGGTAACGGTGGAGCCAAGTATGTTTGCAATAGACGGCATGGGGAATATTTTTAACGCCGTTCAAAAAGTAAAAACACGAATCAACAACGATTTGACGGGTTGTAGAATATTGATAACGCGCTATCATTCGTCGAAAACATTGCATAAACAGACTGAAAAGGTTATCAGGAGTTCGTATGAAAATATTGTATTTAAAACAGTTATACGAACTAATGTAGCGCTTGAGGAGGCAGTTATGCATGGGTGCGATATTTTTGAGTACGACGATACATCGAATGGCGCCAAAGATTATAAGAATGTATGTAACGAAATAATAAATTTAAAGCAATGGTAAAGAAGACAGGCAAAAAGGATTTTTCAGGGGGGTTAAACAGTTTGATACAGAGTACGGTAGTTGTGGAGGAGCCGGAAATATTAGGGGACATTGAGGACCAGGGGGACGTTGTCGAGGCGTCGTCATCGGAACTGGCGACGGAGCCGGAACCGAAAAAAGGTAAGGTTCGGAAAAGGGTAGAAAAAGAGGTAAACGTAACTTTTACAATTACGCCTACTTTGCGCAAAACTATCAAAAAGTACTGCGTGAACAATGATATAACGATGAAGGAGTTGTTTATTAAGAGTGTAACGGATTATATGAAGGGGTGATGGATGAGGAAATCGTTTTAGGAATGATATTAGTTGAAAGTGCTGTCATTCTTATAATAGCGGGAATTGGAGCGTTTATAAGCGGATTGAGAGGATTTTTGACGGTCCTATTTGGAGTTGTTGGAATAAGTATTTTGTACGGAATATTTTTGCTTATAGACGTGCAGTTCCTTTGGATAAGCGTATTATTTGGAATACTCGGAATTGTCATAGGGGCGACAGGAGATAATGACCATGGTAGATTATTTCAATGCACGATTTGGGGAATAGGCGGATTGATTGTAGGAATAGTTGTAATGCTGATACTTTGGTTTTTCTTTGAACAATTGCATTTTCTTGTCATTCTGATAATTGGAGCCATAATAGGAGTTATAATAAGTCATTACACTGACGATTGGGTGGATCCATTGGGGGTATGGTAGAATTTTCACGCAAAGGCGCAAAGAATGCAAATTTTTTTTGTATTGGAAAAAGTTGTATCTTTGCGTTGAATTTTGAGTATTTTTTGTAAAAGTTGCGCCCGACACGAATTAGGGATAAAGAAATGGCGATGATAACCTGCCCTGAACCTGAATGTAAGTATAGATATAGCGATTGTCAAATAACTGTAAAATGCCCAAAATGCGGTTGCGAGCCGAAGACGTATTATAGCATGTTCATGCTACCCAAAAAAAAAGAAAAGCCGAGAACATTTCTTACTTGGGAAGAAGAAAAGCGAAAACAAGAAAAAGAAAGACGCGCATCGAAGGAACTAGATGATAAACGTAAGAATGAAAAAGCAATAGAAGTAACTGTAGAAAATAAAATAAGTAATGATAGAAACGACAAAGATGGGCTTGACAAATGGACAACTTATTAGTATAATTTGTGTATTACGTATGTTGCAACTCCCCAGATTGTGAATTGTTGGTCGGGGGTTACAGTTATAGTTTGGTAGTCGGGGTTTTCGGGAATGAGTAGTATTTTGTCCTTTAGGATTTTGATTGTTTTCATAACATACTCGCCATCAATGAAGGCGACAACTTTACAGCCGTCGCGTGGTTCTAATGATTTGTCGATTATAACTATATCACCGTCTAAAATTAATGAGTTTTGCATTGAGTGACCGTCCACACGGGCAAAAAATGTACTTGACGGGTGTTTAATCAGGACTTTGTTTAAGTCTATGCCGTGTTCAACGTAATCTTGGGCGGGGCTTGGGAAACCTGCTTTTATTCCTTCGTCGGCGAAGGGAATAGTTAAGTTTTCGGTTATCTCGGCGGCGTGGATGGAGAGGGTTTGTGGTTTCATTTTTGATTTTTGATTTTTGATTATTTCACGCAAAGGCGCAAAGGCGCAAAGTTTTTTTTTTTTGCAAAGGTACAAATTTTTTTTGTATCTTTGCGGTCTGTCTTTTAACGCATTTTGCGTTATGTTCTAATGCTATCAACGTTGCGAAACGTGGAATTGTACGAAACCTGTGTTTTATGTTGCATGGGTTTTTTTTGTATCTTATAATTCAATACCTTTGTGTCCGGGTAGAAATTTGATAAATACTCCTGCTTCGTGTTGCATTTCGTCTATGTCGCCTGCGCTGTCTTTGTATATCAGTCGGCGGTTTCCTAAATTGTGGAATTTAAACAAATTCATACAAACTGCGGCTGCATCGTTTGTAAGGGTTTTTCCGTTTCTTCCTATGTCTTTGATATACATATATTCGTCTGTATCTTGTTCAATAGCGAACATTGATAGCAGTTCAAAATCTTTTTGAGTAGGGGTTAGAAATGCGTTGCGAAGGCACATATTGAAAATGGCGCTTTTGTATCCGGCAGGAATGTCCCATTTGTCAGGGTTTTTAGAAAAGGCATCTAAACAATCGTAAACGGCATGGTCATTGGCTTTCACCTGCGTATCATTTACGGGCGTATAATAAACGCTGTCGGGGTTGCTTTTAAAACCTAAAAAATTTAACTTTTTGAGGATGTTCAATTCTTCGTATGTGAGTATCATAATGGTTTGATTTAAAATTCGATATAATGTTCAATGTTTCCGCCAGGGTATGGTAAGGGAACTTTGATAGTTTTTTGTCCCGGGCTTTCGGCATGGACTACGTATAAGCCGGAGTTTGTCATCCTTACGATTATAGGTTGTTTGCCCAGTTCGTAAAAATCACGTGCTATTTGTCTGCCGTGGCTGTCGAGCAGGCGAAAATCGCAGTCGTGGGTCGAAGTAAAGGCAATAGAGCCGATGTCGGGCGGGTTTGTAGCATCGGAACAGGCGGCGGCAAAAAATATGACGCAGAGAAGGAAAAATATTTGTACGGTCTTCATGGTTATTAGATTTAACGGATTGTGAACGAGTTTATTTTGTGGTAGATGCTTCGGGGGCATCAATTAAGTTTGGTTTTACGCAAAGTTCTGGATTTGTTTCACGCAAAGGCGCGAAGGCGCAAAGGTTTTTATTTAAGGAGTTTAACAAATTTTCTAAAACGGATTTTGGCAGTACTTGGCTGCCGTATATGGTAAAGGGTTCCCATTGGTCGTTATGGAAAGTGTAACAGGCGGCTTTCAGTTCGGGGTTGCGGCGTTGGTATTGGCGCAAGGCTTTTATTGAGGTAAATTCACGCTCAAATGAAGCATCGGGGGCGTCTACCACAATTTTAAACTTGGTAGGCGGTTTTTCGGGTTTGGTGGTACTAATTGGAATTTGGAACAGGTTCATCGAAGTTGATTTTTAATTGATTAGAATTATTTCGTCCGTATTTTTTACGGCGCTTGTTATCGGAGCGGTCATGGTTCAGGTGACAGAACTGGCAAAGGGCTTTGAGGTTTTCATCGCGGTTGTCGGTTGTGTCTCTATTGATATGGGCAACACTCAAAATTACGTTTTTTCCGGTAACTGGATGCGGCTTGTAATTTTCGGCTTGGCAGGCTTCACACTTGTTTTGCGCTCTTGTGAAACGTATGCGGCTGCTGATTTGTTTCCAGTCTTCGGGGTATTCTTTTTGATTTTTGATTGGCATTTTTTTAGTGGTTAGTGGTTAACGGTTAGTGGTTAGTTTGGCGGTTGCTAACAGGGTTTCGCCGTTGTAATTTGGGGATTGGATTTCGGTTGGTATTGGGGTTGGGGTTGTATCGGATGGGGTTGCGGGGTTTGCGGAGTTTGCAATATTGCAGCCGAAAGTTAGGACTGTGACGTGTCCGGAGAACATTAGGGTTCTTTGGGTAATTGCTAAACGTTGGGCTTGGAGTTCTGCGATTTGAACTTCGGGTGGGACGTATACAGGTTTTTCTGTGTTTCGGTTTCGCAGTCTAATCAGTTCCTGCTGGTATCGGTTGCGTTCGTAATTTGATAATGTAGGTATTTTTAGGCTGTCTTCAATGTTTGTAATGGCATTTTGGTATTCGTTCCATCTTTGGAGTTCTGATTGATGGCGTTGTTGTGCTTGGTTTATGGATGCTTCGAGGCGCGCAATGTTGGTGCGTATGTTTAAATGTATGCTGTCATTTTCGGCAAAAATATGAAAATCGAAACGGTTTTTGAACTGGATGAAGTTGGTGTTGTGAGTTATGGCATTTTCAATATAGCGGATGTTGTAGTTGCTTTGTATTAGTCCGGTGGCTATTTTGCCGTTCAAAAGACTTTGGATGCTGTCGATTGAAATGTTGAAAAATTGCCTTTCTTCAAAACGCTTTTCAATATCGGAAATTCTTGGGCGTGTGTAATTTACTTTTAGTTGTGGGTCATCTGAATTTAGGACAATAATTTTTTCCATGTCAAACATTGTTAGTTGGTTTTGGTTGCTTTCTATTACAATTGCTTCGCCTTCGTATTGTTGTGCATTGAGGATGTAACTGTATTCGCAGACAACGTAAAATTCGGTGTTTTGGTTTTCGCGGTCTACGTGTTTTATAGTAGCAAATGTGCGGTGATAGGAGGTCCAGAAACCATTTGCGAAAAGTGGTTGCATTGTAAAACATAACAGCCCACAAATGCCGGTAACTATTATTTCTGATTTTAAGTCGTTTGTATTGAAGCGAAAATCTTTGTTGCCAGGAATGACGCACGGGTTTTTGAACCAGGGGAATAAAAGGGGAACGCCTGTAACTGTTAGCATGTCGAAGACGTAATGACCCAGCAGGGAAAAGAGGGCAATTTTTGTAAAATTTGGGTCTTGTATTATTTGAAATTTGACAAGTGAAAACATTATAAGCCATACGATTGCAAAGAACAAAAGAGAGTGCGTAATTGTTCTATGTCCTGCTTTTCGGTTAATTATCCATGCAATTGGGTAAAATATTTTTCCAATCATTGACTTGGTTGTGTCTATATCGGGCAGTAGTGAAAAGGCAGCACAGGTAATCATATACTGTTGGTTTTCAAAAATATTCACGTCTGTAAAGGAGCATAACGTTCCCGCAAAAACGGCACCGCCTATTATGTGAGTTGGGGCTTTCATATCAATCTCCGTTTTGTACGGGCTGCAAACGCCCTAAATAATAATAAGGTTATCATCGCCAAGCCTCCAATTGTACGCAAGCCCGGGTTTTCAAGTTCACTTGTCATGTATCGCATCACCGCTAAACCACCAATCAGGATTATCAGCCCGTAGGTACAATCCCATTCACGGATGGCGCCGAAATGTGTAACTTTGCGAATAATGTCTGTTACGATTCTTGGTTCACGGCGGTATCTATCGACCATTTCAGTTATTGCTTTCGGGTTTCCGTCGGTTTGTTGCCATATGTGGTTACGGTAAATTTCGTAGTCTTCAATAACAAGGTCATGGGACAGTTTGTGAATGAGTTCAAAGGATTGGTGGCGGTTTAGGTTTTTAATTTCAATCATTTCAAAGTTTCCGAAAAATGGGGCTTTGTCGATTGATATTTCGGTAGCGGAAGTTAGGATAATAAATGTTTCTTTCAGGGCTTCAATTACTTTTAATGATTGTCTTGTCACGTTGTCGAACTGTCGAATTTTCAGTATAAATTCCTTTGGTTGAACTAATGATTTTATTTCATCGCAAAGGTATTTTATTGATTGGCGGCTTAAGCGGGTTTCTTGTTGTGTTTTGTCGAAATTTTTAAACATTAGGTTTGTCATTTTGTCCTTGTCGTTTTCGTACAAATACAGTAGCATGTAGACTAACGAAATTTTGATGCTTCCGCTGTCGTCGAATGTTAGTATGGTTCTATCAGATTTTATGCTGTCAAGTAGTAAACGTTTGCCTGTTCCATGTGCGCCAAATATTATGACGTTTGTACCTTGTGAGAGGTGACCGGATATTGTAGTGAGTTCGGAACTGCGCCCGATGACCGGATGCGTTTTTTGATTTGGAATGTATATTGTTGGTGGTCGCTTAACTTTGAGGAAGTCGAAAAATCCCACTTTGAAACCGTTACGGATAGAAGCAGCGTTAACCGTTTTTGCTAATTGCTCTTGGGGCAGGTGGGTATAAATACGGGTAGTGTCTACGGATTGATGACCCAGCATTGTAGCGACCTCGTGTAGTTCTGCACCGCTTGCAACAAGCGCGGAGGCGAAGGTGTGACGCAAAACGTGACAATCAAGGTCTTGAATGTTGAGTTTTTTTATGTTCAATCGTTTTAGAAATTTTAATGGAGCGTCGCGACAAATGTGTTTTTCAGGGTTTTTAGGGTTTTGGAAAAGGAACGTATCTTGGTCCAACTTATCAAATTCGGCGGCATAATCAGCAAGTTGCAAATACAGTCTTTGGGAAAGAGGAATTTTCCTGTTAGCGAAGTCATATGCTTTTTCGCGCTTTTTGAGGCTTTTAACATTCAGGACTTTGTTTTTAAAATCGAAGTTGGCGAACTTCAAAGTTATCGCTTCGGAAACGCGCAGCCCGGCATCAACCATTATAAGAATAAGGCATTTGTGCCTGTTGGTCTTAATTTCGCTCAACAACAAATTTACCTCGTGAGATGATAATGTGCGGATTTCTCTTTCAGTCATGGCGTTATTAGTGTTGGTGAAACAAAAAAGTTTTGAAGGTCGATAGTTATTTCTTCTTCTGTAAGCAGTTCGATTTCGTAAAGTGATTTTTGAATGTCAGCAAGTTCAATGTTATGGCTACGGATTTTGTTAAGAATAGAACTTTTTTCTTTTAAAAATGTTTCGGTATCAATTTCATGGTTTGTGTGTTGTTCTTCTTTGATTTTGTATATTTCAATGTCGTTCATCAGGATTTGATTTGATAGTTGCAGGTTTGTAATTCTTTGATGCAGCCCGAAATATAAGGACTTCAATTTGATTTCGGATGTGTGTTGTAAGTTGTCGTAACGCCTATCAATAGCGGAAAGCCTTCTTGTTTCCTGTCTTTTACCAAGTTGATAATTGATGTATGGCGACGCAGAAACAGTGAAAGTAAAGTAATATCTTGCATTAATGAAGTCGTAACCAAGTCCGAGATTTGGCGCAAAATGCCAAGGCGTTAATTTGTATACTCCTTTGATTTCTTCAACTTCGATGTCTTTTTGTAATAGAATAGCCGTTTGCAGTTTCAGCAATAAACTGTCTAACGGCAAATCAGTCCGGTAAGGTTGCGCCACTGCTGCTGAATAGGACCAGACCAACAAGAAAAATGCAAACCGTCTCATGTCTTTTCAAATACATAATACAAAAGTAATACAATTATTTTATATAGCAACTCCTTTCAGTAATTTTGTGTGAGTTTTTTCGGTTTCGGGGTTTGGGGGTCTGCAATTTTACGAAAAAGCAGACGCGTATTTTTGGGGTTATGTCTGCAATTTAAGGGTAGTTTTTGGAGTTGTCGCCAAAGTGTATATAATTGGTTATTTGGTGGTTATAAAATATATGACAAAAGCGCAGGGTGCGGCGTCAATATGGCACGTGTCAAAATGGCAGGCGGCTAACGTGTTAATAAATAGGGAAATAGAAGTTTGAGGGGGGAAATAACGGTTATTTCGCTGTTTTTGTGTGTTTTAAATCATCGTTGTAGTCTTTGAGGGTGGATTTTTCAAACGATGCTTTTGTATTGAGGAAAGTATTGTTTATAAAACGGTTAAATTGAGAGGCTTTGTCGATTGTGTCGATACAGGCGGTAAGCGTATCATCTTCTTGTTCAATTATTTTTATCTTTTTGACAAACATAAAACTTTTTAGCGTTGGCTTTACGGTAGAAATGTTTGCGAGTTTTACATTGTAGGCGTTTTCGCCGGAAGCGGTGATAGAAAGTTTATCGGGGGCTAATGATGATAGAAAAACAGTATCGAAGCGGCATCCCGAAAAATCGTTGTCGAAACAAAGGACGGGCAGGGCTTTGAGTTCTGCGCACAAGTCGTTAATGAGCGCAATTTGCAGTTTTGCGGGGTTTCCGCCGGTGGCGCAGTAAAGGGCGTTTTCAGGGGCGCGTAATTGGCAGTGACTTAATGCGTCGAGGGGGTTTTCAAAGATGTAAAGGAATTTGACGGTATCAGGCATGTTGGAAAACCAAAGGGACATGCTTTTTCCGTTGCCGGGGGCAAAAATTTTGTCGATGTGCTTTCCTTCGGTTTCAATCTTCTTGCCGTATTGCTGCAAAAGTGTAACCATTTGGGCGGTTTCATGTGTTGGGTGGGTTTTGAAAGGGTAGATGACGTTGTTATAACGGACGTCAAGGGTTTTCTTGTTGCCTTGCAGAATGGCGCCATTGAACAGGGGGAGTTTCAGGGTTTCGGGGGTTATGTGCCTTGTAAGCAGGTAGTTTTGTTGTATGTTTAAGGGTTCGAGCCGGTAGTTTTCACGCAAAGACGCAAAGGCGCAAAGGGTTTCGGTGTTGGGGGCTTCGGGTTTGGGTTTGGTGGTGGTTGCTTTTGGGGTCTGTTTGACGAAAATTTTTAGCCCTTGGTTTGATAGTACGGCGTCTATCATGTGCTTGGTGTCGCTTGTGTGGGGGTCTTCCTTTGGGTAGTTTTCGATGATGAAGTCGAAAAGGTTTGTATTTTTGGATGTTTTTGCGTTCCAAATGGTGTTCGCGTCGGTAATCAGGAAAACGTTGTTGTCTTTCTCGAAGCGTCTCCATCGCTGCGTACTGTGCTTTTTTTTGTAGCCGGCGGATGTTATATATGGTTCAATGTCAATGTTTTTGTTCATCCAGTAGGCAATTTCTTTGTCGGCTTGCGATTGAAGGGAGCGGAGTTTACGGTCGATAGTTGCTGTTGCTTCGGCTGTTTTGAGGGTTGTAATTGCTTCTAATGTAATGCTTTGCTTGTTATTTAGAAAGGTTTCTACTATATCACTGTATGTCAGTGTTGCGTCATGGGTTGTCGGTTCTGCGGCGGGTCTTACTCTTTGCTTTTGTTTCTCGCCAAGTCGCAAAGACGCAAAGTCAATAGAGGGGAAATCAAGCATATCAAGCATTCCAAGGGTGCGAAGCAACTGTATCAATGTATTGAACGACACTGATGAACGCCCGGTCTCGAAGCCGGAAATTGTCATCAATGCAACGGCGCTCTTTTCGGATAGGTCTTTTTGCGTCATATTAGCGGCTATGCGGGCTGTTTTGAGCATTTTACCTATTCGGGCAGAGATTTCTTTATTGTCCAAATCATAGATATTTTTCATGGGGCAAAGATATATAAAAATATTATATAATTGATATTTTGAAAAAATATTTTTGGGTTTGCAATTATTATATTTTTAATAGTTATAGGGCGTGGGGATGTTATAGTTTTTTGATATTTTGCGGATTATGGCAAAGGTGAAAACTTTGAATTTGCGGGGTTAATTTTGAATTTTTGAAAATTTTTGGTCTTTTTCTTTTTTCCCTTTTTTTGATGAGTTTTTTCGGCTTTAGCCGTAATATAATAATTTTTTTTTGCGGCACAACCATTATGATTTTGCAGTTGTCGTTGCAAAAAAAAATACCGCTTTGACTTTTGTTAGAAATATCTTTGAAGAATTCTATTGTAAAAGAGGCTGCAAAAACAGTGATATAGCGGGTTTTGGAATAGGAAAAATGATAAAAACGCTAAAAAATGTATATAAAAGATGATAAAAATGCTAAAAAACATATTGGGAAAAATGATAAAAATGCTAAAAAATGATATAAAAGATGATATTTAATTTTTTATTATCACTTTTAGTGTTATCTTTGCGGTTTAGTTTCATATATAATATTTTGAACATGAAAAAGGTAGAGAAGGTAAATTTGACCGAAAAGGAAATAATGATGATAGTACCGAATAACGTTACATTCGGCGAATATCATCTAACGGCATGGCAGGAAAACATACTAACGCTAATAGGACACAAGTTGCAAAAGTATATGACCAGGGAACAGGACATTCCGCGTGACTTGTTTAATCAGCCTTATGTGTCAGTTTTATGTGACGAGGCAGCGGGTAAGAACCACAAGGCAGAACTGAAAAAAGAGATTTTAGACTTGTGCAAAAAGCCGTTTAAATTTACATGGCTGCACGATGCGCACCAAACAAGGGAAACCGGGGGCGTTATAATAACGACGTATCACGATTTGAAGGGGACAAACGAAATACAGTTGGTGTTCAACGTTTGGGCAATACCATTCTTAATCTACTATGGCGTCGGCGTTGGTGGAACGCGTTATAGCAAGGTCATTGCGTTAAAGTTGCGCGGAAACTATACGAAGCGTATTTATAAGATAATTTGCAGTCAGCAGGACAGGAACGAATATTACTACGATTTGAAAAAGTTCCGTAAGGACTTGGGAATATCGGACAAATATACTAATGCTTGTATTGAGCGGCAGGTATTGAAGCCGTCAGCGGAGCGAATAAAGGCGAGCGGGTCACAAGTTTGGTTTGAATATAAGATGATATGTAAAACGCCCACACCCGGTCGCAAACCAAAATCAGATACAATAGTGTTCCGTATCAAGACGGCTCACCCGAGGGAAACAGGCGGGGAACGGTTTAACGAATACAATTATGTATATAACTGGATTAAGCGTGCAATGGGCTATCCAACAACTGATATAGCCTTAACAGCGGTAGAAAAAATAACGTCGTCTGGCAGGCTAAAGGAGGTCTACGAAAGGATATGCTATTGGGACGACCAAGTTGTGAAAGGAGAGAAAACCACGCAACACGCATCAAATTCGCTGTTAAAGATGCTACGAGAGGATTTTAACGTAACGTACAAGGTAAAAAATGAAAACACGGCATCACAAAAGATACGAAAAAATGTAAAAAAGTGAAATAATACTGAAAAGGTTCAAAAGGCGGTTATATTAGGTTATTGCCGCTTTTTTTTGGTGTTTTACGCCAACATTTCCGACAAAATATACTTTAAGGCAAAAATAGGCGCAAATATAATAATAGCGGGTACTTTAAGAAATTGGGGCGTTGGCTAAACTTATGTTATATGTTGATATATAGGGCTTTAACGTTTATTTTGTAGAATTGGAATATTATTTATACGTTTGTAACTTGGGGATATTGTATGCTTTTATGAAAGGTGATAAAAACGCTAAACATTATATATGTGGTTATCTGCGTGTTAAGGCAACGCCGTTATAAATTCTACGGAAAAAAAAAATACAAAACATTGCGAAGGGGGGACGGTTCGCAAGGGTTTAATGGGGTCTTCGCACTTATTGGGGGTTTGTTACATTTCCAAGTGAGGGAACTTCATAAGCGGCTCATCGTCGATTGCAAGGCACATATCGGCGAGTTCGGGGTCTGTTGCTTTGAGGTCGTCGAAAAACTTGTCGAATAACGCAATTTCATAATCGCCAGTAGGTTTAGCAGAAGCCAAAAAATGACTTGCGCTAAACGGAGTACAAAAATAGGAAAATTTATGTATCTTTGCGAAAAAATAATAATAATGGATTATCAATTAGAACCAAACAATGAACATGTATTGGCTTACGTAAAAATGTGGTTAAAAGATTGTGTTAAATGCGATAAAGACGACGACGGAAGTCAAATTGAGCAACCAGCAAAGACTGAATACAGATGTCCAATATGTGGAAAGTTATTAGAGGAAAAAAGTTGGCGGGAGGTATTAGAAGCATACGGCGATGAGTAAAAAAAATTCGATTTTGATGAGTTTCTTATGCTTGGCTGTTATAGCGGGTTTTGTGCATTTAGCAGCGGAAGGAATAGGCGGCTTTGGCGGTTTCAGTTTTGGAACTGCGGGCGGTGGCGGTTCTGGAACTGTGAGGGGCGGGGAACTTGTGAGCGGTCGGGTTGTCAGGGTCATGGATGGGGACACTTATGAACTGCTGTTAGAAGATAAAACAACGGTGCGTATACGGATGGATGGTATTGATGCGCCGGAAACTGCGATGCCTTACTATCGGGCTGCTACGGATTATTTAAAGGAGTTGACGCGGGACCAAATTGTGAGCGTGTCATTGAGCAATAAGGACCAGTACGGGCGGGTTGTGAGTTACAGTTGGCTTTCGGATGGTCGGGAACTTGGAAAGGAAATGATACGGGCGGGGTTGGCTTGGCACTATAAACAGTATAACAGCGACAAAGAATTGGCGGCGTTGGAAATAGAAGCGCGGGACGCGAAGCGGGGGCTTTGGGTAGATAAAAAACCGTTGGCGCCGTGGGATGTGAGGCGTTGGCGACGGCAGGGAATGAACACACGGGAAATATATGAAAGGTATGGGCAGTAGTGTTGAAATATTTTTTTTACATGATTTTTCACGCAAAGGCGCGAAGGCGCAAAGGGGGGGGCTTGTTGTGGTATTTCGGGTTCAGGCGGGGGAAATAGGTTTTATGGTTGTAATGCCTTATGTGAGCGAAAACGAATTGGATTCACGCAAAGACGCAAAGACGCAAAGGGGGGACTTTTGGGATTTTTTTTAACGTAATTTTCACGCAAAGGCGCAAAGACGCAAAGGGATTTGAGGAATGAAAAAAAAAAATATTATCTTTGCGCAAAATTAGGACAATCCACTACTACTGGATTCCTTTTTATTATACGTCCCTGTGCAAGTTTTTGCGCAGGGTTTTTCAATCGTCGTCGTCGAAAAGTCCAATGTGAATGATTATGTCTTGGGAGTCTTTGTCGTGGTAGTATGAAATGTGTTTTATGTACAGGTCGGCTTCGCAAAGTAGTTCATACAGCCAATTGAGCCATTTTTCGTCTTCGGGGCAGTCGGGTATATCGGGGCATTTTGCAATGAATTTCTTCCCGTCTTCTGATAAATCGTCTTTGAAAAGATGTAGTTTGAGATGCGGTGAGTTCAGGTATATCCATGGGCTTACGTCTTCGCCTATTCGTGGTATAAATGGACTGCTCCAATCTACCATTACGGTAGGGTGCATTTTGAAAAAACGGGACTGTATGTAGAATTTTATTTTAACAGGCGGGGGTGTTGGGGCTGCTGGAGGGGTTGTCATGGATTGGGCGGTTTGGGTTTGTGATGGGGCTGCGGGTGTTGGGGGTTGTTTCCATTTAGCGGGAATGGTGTATGATGTGCCGTTTGCTGTTACGGTGTCGGTCATTATGGAGTTATTGAAACGGGTTTTGTGCTTTTTGAGCAGGGTAATTTTTTGTTTGAAACCTTTTACTGTGGCGCTTATCTCTTTTGAAAAAGAGTTTGGGGGGAAAAATACTTTGATATTGATATTAGGATAGTCGGCTTTTATAAATTCGAGGGGCGTTATCAGGTCGCTATCAGCGGAAACAAGAATAACAGTATCTACATCGGATTTGGCGCAATCGCGTAACATGTAGGCAGAAATGTTAACATCTGTACGCTTTTCTTCGGGTTTACGGTAGTACGTTTTGCAGTTTTGGCAAAGATGCTGCTTGTCGTAATATTTGCCGTATACAACTTCAAAACGGTTTCCGTTAATTAGTTTGTTGGCAAGAAATAACATGTTTTGTCTGCCTGCTCTATGTAAGTCCATGTCGGGCGCAGAAAAATAATAAACCTTTTGCAAAGTTTGACCGGGTTGCATAAAGTGGTCGAAAAACTTAACAAAATCAAGCCAATAGAACTTTTGAAAATCGGGGTCGTTCTTTCTGGCGCGTTTCAAACTATAATAGAAGTTGAAACCATCAATATATACTGATACTCTTTGCATTATCAATTTTTGATTTTTGATTTTTGATTACAAATAAGGCGCAAAGGTAGGGAAAAGAATTTGGATTGCGAAAAAAAAGGACAGACGAAGGGAAAATATACAGAAATTTTTGTAAGCCTGTTGTTTTTTTTGGTCTCTGCATTTCGCGTTATCAGGGCAAAAGCAACAAAAAAGCCACTGCTGCGGAGTGGCTGTCCTAACCTTAAAATTGGTTAGGGGCAATTACGGCGCAAAGATAATGGTTATTTTTTACATTGCCAAAAAAAAGTTCAAAAATGAACTCAAAAAATGTTTTTTTTAGGAGGGGACGATGGGGACGGTGGGGACTTGGGGAAAAACAAAAGGGCGTCAGTAATGGCGCTGCAAATCATTGTTACATTATTGTTTCGTTATAAGGGAATTGAACTTATCGTGGCAGCATTTACCATCGGGGGCAGTTAGTTTGCAGTTACCGGCGGCGTGCTTGTTTAGGAAATTACGGACTTCTGCAATATTTTTACAGCCGTTTTGAACTGCTTGGCTTATTTCGTCGATTGATATATTGGCGCAAAAGCATACAATATCGGGTTGTTGGCTTATGGGGGCGGTCATTGAATATTGGATATTGAATATTGAATATTATGCGGATTGTTTGGATAAGCAGTAAATTTTTTCTTTGACCCTTTTGGATTTGAATAGTTTTAAGGGGTGTTTTTTCTTTGCAAGTGCGAGAAGGACGCTTATTAATACGAGGAAATCGCCTTTTGCTTTTCCTTTGGAAAAATAGCCGTGGGTGGGTTCTATTCCGTCGTTGAAAACATAACCTTCCTCAAAAGCCAAAAATCCGTTGCCTTGGAAAACACCGACGCAAATATAGTTGGCGTTTTCCTTCTTTTTGAGTTCGTATGTTGTCAGTTCGTCCATTACGATGTATGCGTATTGACCGCCGTTTGGGAATAAAATCAAACCGTATTGGGTTTGTTTTTCGGATTTGATAAAATCGCCTAACAGGTTGGGAATGTCGAGTGTCGGGGAGGGGACGTAAAAATAGTTTGTCGTTGCGTTTGTCTTCTTGATTGAGTTCATGGCAAAGACAAAATTGAACATGTCATTAAGCCCTTTTGACTTGTCGAGAAAATCGTTGTCTTCTTGGGAAGATGTAACAAAGGGGAGTTCAGGGAGTGCGGTTTCGCTGTCTTGGGAAAAGAAGAGCAGAAATGGATGTGTATTGTATGTGATGATGTGCTTGTTCATGTGATTTTTTAGATTAATGAAAATGCAAAGATAGGGAAAAATTTTGATTTTTGATTTTTTCACGCAAAGGCGTAAAGACGCAAATTTTTTTTTTAGTTTTGGGGGAAGGTAAATATATATTAGTATCTTTGTGCCGTAATATGTAGTTTTATAGTTTTATAGTTAATAGATTTATAGTATAGTTAAAAAAGTGTATAATAGATAATTAGATGTACAGATAGCGTTATGCTATGTCCTTATCACTTCCAAACAGTGAGATGTTAAGTTAAGCCGGTAAGACAGTAGCGCCCGTTACGCGGGCTTACTATTTTTCGGCAAGGGTAAACTCACGACCTGGGAAGTGAAGGATAAAGTAAGTTCGCTGTTTTGTTTCTGATAATGGTAAACAGTATGGGTATGGAAGCGAAATTTTATATAGAATACCAAACGGACGATTATATGTATATCATCGATACCGGAATAGAAGAAAAGAGCGTGCAAAAAGACGGTAAAAATGTAGTTGCTTATCTTTCAGAAAATCATAATCTTGGTTGTCGTCGGCTAATCTATCGTAACCGTCATGGCATGGATTACGAAATCAGACACAAAGGGGGAAAATATGTATGCAGCGGAGTAGGTCACGACGGAATAGAACTGCCGCCGGAAAGCGAAAGGTTGAAAGAATGTACGAAAAAGTTGAAGGAACTGCGGTATAGTGAACTTTAACGGGTAGTCATTTAGATTGGAAAGGCACGCCTAATTGTGAAATACGGCACGCTAAATTTTTGACTATCTTTCAACCCCTGCGCTTTTCAGCATGGGGGGCTTTTCACGCAAAGATGTAATTTTTTCACGCAAAGGCGCGAAGCCGCAAAGGGTTTCAGCAGAGACGTAATATTTCGCGCAAAGGCGCAAAGACGCAAAGGTTTCAGCAGAGACGTAAAAAAGGCGGCATTTCATCAATGCCGCCTGCGGTTGTTGCTGCTATGAAAATGTGGTTAATTTATACTTGAAAAGTTTGCGGTTACGGTGAAGTTCACAAAATCAACGTCCATGCTCGTCCATTTGATGAGATAGTATTCATCATTTGAATTTTTTGATATGAAATTGACGGGCTGGAAAGTCGAAAATTCGTTTGGGTGCGCAATTACGACGTATTTATTTGCTTCGGCAGCGTTGTTATATAACGCTCTTATTCTGCCGCTACTCTTTATTGAGTTTATTTCGTTATCGGTAACGACGACGAAATTTTGTCCCTGTGTCGTGCTGCGTATCCAGAATGTACCATCTTCAACTATGCCGCGTATCCCTCGCAGTTCGTTGATGACGGCATTGGCTGTTCCGTCATCTCCCCATGGTAACGAAAAATTTTGCTCGTCTCCTAATGATGAATTGACCGTTATTTTTATGGTAACGGATTCTACATCGTCGTTGGCGTCGGTAACGCGGGTTACGTATTCGGCGACGGCTGTTTCAGCGTTTGGGGCTTCTATCCAAAATGGACCCAGTGTGAAATTTTCCTTGTGGGAATTTGGAGCGTCGAAGCCATCTGTTTTGGGAAACGTTTCGTGAACGGCAACTCCGCCTGCTGTGATTTCAATCTGCTTAATGCCGGCATCGGCAACGTAACTGAACTCAACAACAATCGAAGCGCCCTCGTCTATTGTTATCTCGGTGGTCGCTTCCTGATTGAGTTTGACCGAAATTGTGGGCTGCTCGTCCTTTCCGCAACTTGTCAAAATTGCGCCTGCCGCAAATACGGCGGCAAAAAATATTATGCACTTTTTCATTTTCAAAGTTTTAATTTTTAACTATTTAATTTTTATATTTATATGGTTATACGATTTGACGTGGAAAAGGTTATGTTTTTTCACGCAAAGGGGGGATTTTTTTGATTTTTCACGCAAAGGCGCAAAGACGCAAAGGGGGGTTTTTCTATTTTGCGAAAAAATCAAACATTCGGAAGTTTTTTTTTATGTCAATAAAAAAAATGACTATCTTTGCGGCATCATTCGTAATCGTTTTCATACAAAAGACTAAAACTCCGCGAAATTACTAAACAAATTAGTATCATTTGCTCCCCCATTAGTAGTGACTGAAGGGGGGTTTTTTATGTAGAAAGAAAAAAGAGGACGCAATAGAAACTACAATTTGTGGCAAACTATATGAGGTTCTCGGACTACCATTGCGCCCTCAAAATTTAGATGATACATTAACCGGTATAAGGCAAAGAGAAATAAAACTCGCTTCCTACTCCTTCTGTTGAATTAACCCACATGTCACCGCCCATCAACTGCACAAGGTTTTTAGAAATAGCCAAGCCCAGCCCGCTGCCGCCATACTGACGCGTATTTCCTGCTTCCGCCTGTCTAAAACGGGAAAAAATGCTATTGAGTAGATAATCGGGAATACCAATGCCTGTATCTTTAACAAGAAATTCCAAATAACCCTCGCAACAAGGACGATACGATAAACTAATATAACCCTTTTCGGTGAACTTCAAAGCATTTCCAACAAGATTTATTAACACTTGACGCAACCTAAAACCGTCAGTGAAAACAACGCAATCTTTGATGAACTGTTCATTGTCAAGAATAAGTTCGACCTTCTGATTATCGTTTGCTACAAGAATAGAAGCGAACATTTGATGAACTTCGCGCATTAAGTCGTTAATTTGAACATTTTGAGGGGTTATGTTCATTTGATTTGCTTCGATTCGTGAAATATCAAGAATATCATTTATCAACCGTAACAGGTGCTGCGCGCTTGTGTCCATGTCGGCAACAATCTGACGATGTTCTTCTGAAAGTTCGTCTTTATTAAAAAATTGAAGTAACCCGACAATAGCATTCATGGGAGTTCGTATTTCGTGGGACATGTTTGCTAAAAATGCAGATTTCAAATTATCGTGTTCAATGGCTTTTTCCTTTTCCAAAATAGCAAGGTCAATTTGTCTTTTAAGCGAAATATCTTCTATGACGGCAATAGATGATATTTTGTTACGGAATAGGACGTTATTTGTAGAAATACGGGCAAAAAATTCTTCACCGGTCAATTTGAAGCATTTAAAGTCCATTGTACATATGTCTTTTTGAAAAAATTCAGCCGCCATATCTACGGTACGTCTACCGTTTGGCTGCATTTCAGGCATAAAATCGAAGGCGCTGCGCCCGGCAACGTCTCTTTCAAAATCTTCGCAACCAAATATATCCATGGAAGCCTTGTTAGCGTATACTAACATGCCGTCGTCCTTGCTGACAATTCTGATGCCAACAGGTATTGCTTCCAGAATCAGGTTCAAACTATCGTTCGTTTCAGAATGTTCGTCTTTGCAGCGTTGCAAATCAGCCTCCAAAAAACGAACTCTTTCCTCTAATTCTACTATTCGCTCGTTCGTTTCATACATAACTATCAATTTTTAGAGTACAAAGATAGTAATTATTTTGATTTTTTACTATTTTTTGCGGGTGTGGTGGGTTTTTTCATGTCAATGGAAAAACTTGCCGGCGGATTTGCGGAAGGCAACGGAACGTCGGGCGGGGCGGGGTTTTTCATGTTAATGGAAAAACTTGCCGGCGAATTTGCCGAAGGCAGCGGAGCGAAGCCGAAGGCAGCGGAGCGAAGCCGAAGGCAGCGGAGCGAAGCCGAAGGCAGCGGAGCAATGCCGAAGGCAGCGGAGCAATGCCGAAGGCAGCGGAGCAATGCCGAAGGCAGCGGAGCAATGCCGAAGGCAGCGGAGCAATGCCGAAGGCTTTCACGCAAAGGCGCAAAGGCGGGGTTGTAGATGCTTTGTGTCCTGTTTGGACACGTTATGTGTCGGTAAAGGACACACTTTTTGACTAAAAGAAGGGGTTGTAAGGCAAATTTTGACGGGTAAAAATACGGAATTATACGGATTTTATACGATTTTATAGTGATTTTATGCGAAAAAATAGCGGAATTATACGATTTTATAGGGGAAAATAGCGGAATTATAGGGAAAAGCAAGAATTTTCTTTGAAAAAAGGGAAAAAAGCAAGTCAAACATTGACTTTTGTATGATGGAAATTGACTAATTTCACGCAAAGGCGCAAAGGCGCAAAGGCGCAAAGGAAAAAAAACAAAATATCGTGTTGTTATAAGTTGCCAAAAGTGGTGTTTTTTGGGTAGATTTGGCGGGTTATAAGATTTTGGGGTTCACGCAAGGGCGAAAAGGGCTGTACATGTATAACGGTTGAGAAGGAAAAAACATGAAAAAAAATTGAAAAAAAATTGATTTTTTTTTATTTTTGCGAGAAAAAAAGGAAATTGAACAAATGATAAATAGCAGAGTAATAACGATATTTGTATTGGGGGCAGTTTTTATCGGGTCGATATTTGGATTGGTAATGCTGTCTATTAAGTGGATTTTTGTTGTGTTGTTAGTGATTTCGGGGTTGGTTCTGTTGTGCTATGCGGTTTTAAGCAGTGGCGGAAGGGATGGGGGCAAATATTCTGAAATTGTCATCTATGAAGAATTAGACCGTTTCATTCAGAAACGGAAACCTTATTTGAAGCCAAATTACAAAATTGAAGACTTGGAAAAAGAACTAAAAGTGAGCAAGGGGGCTATCGCAGCCTTTACAAAAGAACGGTTTGGACGGAACTTCAAACAGTTTCTAAACTTATGCAGAATGGTAGAACTTGAAAGGTTGCAGTCGCTAATTGAAAATGAAGATGCAAGTATAGATGATTTGTGCAAAAAAGCGGGTTTTCGCAGCGCGAATGAATACTATTACGCTGAAAAGGAACGAAAATCAATAAATAAGGGACGGAACAAGCGAAAACAAGCGCACAAAAAGGCGGGAAATGAAGATATAGTCAATGATTTGGAAATAAAAAAGAAACCCGAAATACAGATAAGGGTTTGAAAATATTTTGATGCTTTTATATATAAGACGGACGAAAGTCAAAAATCCGTCAAAAAAAGGGAAAAAAAATGAAATTTTTTTTTGAGGGTGGGGTGGTTATGCAAAACAGCGTAACGCATTTTTGCGTAATGAGGCTACTTTCGGGGGTTGTTTTTTTTCTTGTCAAAGAAAAAAAATGATAGCCGCGTATATATAAGACAAATGAGAAGGCAAAAATCCTGACAAGGAATGAAAAAAAAATTGATTTTTTTTTCATAATCAGGAGAGGTGGGGGTCGCCCATCGACGAGGTCGGGGTCAAAAAACATTTATGTTTTACTTCGCTCTGACCATGATTTTTCGCTCACATTTCCATTTATATCGATAGGAATACCATTAACATACGAAACTCTTTTCGTTGTCAATCTACTGTTTAGCCATTTTGCCGCTTGAGCGGCTTCTTGTTCTGTTGGCTTGAATAGTTTGGGTTTTGGATATTTGCTCATTTCTTAATCTTCGTTTATGTACTTTTCGTATGCGGCGTAGTCTTCGGGCGAAATTTTATTTTTCAGCCATTCGTTAAAATCGTTGCCGTTCTTTTCGTTGACGTATAGAGTGAAGGACGGCATCAAACGACAATTATCAAAGCCTTGCTTTTTCATTTCTTCGCTTATGTTTGGCGGCAGGGCTTCTAACCAATCGTTATAATAAGTTTGCAGAAGATGCAAGGGCGTATCATCTGCGAGTTTGTGATAAAAGTAAGAGGCGTTGCCAATTCTAAACATTTGGGCGTGATGCTCTCTTTCGTCATCGGGGCAATTTTTCAGGTATTGCGCCTGTTGTTCTTGGATTTCTTTATTTGGATGTATCATGTTTATTATTGCTTTTGAATTGAAATATTTGGTTACAAAGGTATGAATTTTTTTTGAAATGAAAAAACATTTATGATTTTTGGGTGTGGTTTTTTTCCTTGTCAAAGGAAAAAACAAAAGGCAGCGAAGCGAAGCCGAAGGCAGCGAAGCGAAGCCGAAGGCAGCGAAGCGAAGCCGAAGGCAGCGAAGCGAAGCCGAAGGCAGCGAAGCGAAGCCGAAGGGGTGATTTTTCACGCAAAGGCGCAAAGGCGCAAAGGCGTTTTTTTTTTTATGTCAATAAAAAAAGGGCGGCGGGTCGGGTAAGGATTCGACTTCTGTTTTTATGTTCTCTACTATTTGAGTGATACATGTTTGTTGGTCTTTGATGATTTTTCTTGCTTGCGCAAGTTGGGCGCGAAGGTTTTGCAGTTCCTTCATAGAAGGAACAAAAACGTTAACAGCCATCAAAACTGCGCCGCTGTTAGTTCCAACGCCGAAATGCTTACGTAATTCGCTGATTTTGCCCAGTATTTCAGCATCGAGATTTCGGAGTTGTATACTCCCTCCTTCTTCGCCTTTGGGTCTTCTCTTTTTTGGTTCAATTTTCATTGCCTTATTTTTTTTAAATTGGTGCAAAAATAGTAAAAATAATGTTATTTTAAGCGAAGCGCCATAAAAAATATCGATACCCGGAATAAAAAATAATGTTATTTTACCTTTGTTGCTTTTGAAATTATAATATACTGCAAAGGTATGATTTTTTTTGGAATTGGAAAATTTACTACCTTTGCGGCGACAAAATAGATTTGTTAAGCATCAGCCCCCAGCCACTTTCACATAAACAAGGCGGGGGGCTTTTGCTTTCACGCAAAGGCTGGGGGGCTTTTGCTCTCACGCAAAGGCGCAAAGGCGCAAAGGGTTGATATTCATTTGATTGACGTTTTGAATACTTTGTTAAAGTCTTCAACTAACTCATCCCTTTTATAATGCTCAACAAAAACAACATACAGGGAATGGGGGAGGCTTCTGTCTAATTCAAACGCCATGTCGAACTTTGTTAGGCGTTTCCCCGCTTCTACTTTTTGTCTGACTTCTTTTGATATGATTTCCATTTTTAACATTTTTTAACATTTATAACTAATTGATTAACTGATATTTAAAAAGGGGCTGCGGTGCATGGCGGCAGCCCCTCAAAACAATCTACAATTCAAGTTCATCTTCGTAAACTTCCAATACATATCCTGTACCGCAAATCTCAATTATCCATCCGTAACGGCTTTTTTCGAGAAGGGTTACGGCTATATTGCGCTTCAAAGGCTGCACCAAATACGCAAACATTCCTGCTTTGAATTTCATATTATTATACTTATTTATAGGTTATTAATTTGTTCTAACACGTAATCAATTTTCCATTTTCCGCCCGACAAATAGGCTTGCCAACATTTGACTGACGGCGTCCACCTGTAGCCGTTCTTTTTGAGGATGTCGCGAACTGCGGGGGCTGGTATGCCTTCAAAAAACAACTGTAAGCGGTTTTCAGCGACGTTTTCGACAATGCGGATGCCGTTTGTTGTTGTTTCTTTTGGGGCATCTTCTTTGGCTTTGAGCCGATATTCAAGTTCTGAAATACGGGCTTCTCTTGCTTTGATACAGGCGCGGTTATTTGTCAATTGCCATTGTGGGAAAATTTCCATTGTTTGCAAAAAATCGGCTGTCATTGTTTGATAGCCTATGTTGTGCATTTCGTCTAACTTTTCCGCCGGCGAAAGTTTGCCCTTCAAAATCTTGTTGGCTGCTTTCATTCTTTCCTGATAAGCGGTTAAATTTTCGGCTTCTTCTTTTAGGCGGTTTATTTCACCCTCAAGGGACCAGTTCTGCTTTGCTGCTTTTCTCTGTAGTTTTTGTGCTATAGAGTTACGCCAACTTCGGAAGGTAGTATAATGACCGTTTTCCCAGTTGTTGAGTTTTTGCGCTCTACGAGTTGGGAAATTGGAGGGTCCCGTAATCATAGAAGACATGCAACGGCTTTTTGAATACCACCAAGCGGACAACAATTTAACATATTTTTCAGTTACCCATTTGTGATGTTCTTCTGGAACGTCTTCGAGCAGAATCAGCAAATCCGCCGAATACTCTTTAATAAGTTGGTCGCCTCTTCTTTCGGGCGAAAAACTTGTGTATTGGTTGGCGCGATGCGCCAAATCTTTTAAATCTTCAATAACTTTCATAACATATTGATTTTTAAGGTTTTACAACTATTTGATTAATAATGGTTTGCGCCCTTTCGGGCGCAAACCGAAAACATGATTAAAAAGGAAGGTCATCTTCCAAAAACAAAGGACAAACAATTTCATCATCAGGAAGACGGAAACTAAACGGGTCATTATCGCACGCTAAACGATATTCGTCATCCATAAATGAAGGTTTTGAGAAATGGCAGTTGACACATTTTACTTTTAGCGGGATGCTTTCCAACTCAATAAGTTCATCGACAACTGCATCGAAGCCGAAGAAATAACGACCGCAGTCATTTTTTTCAATACGCCACCAATCGCCCATCACTAACGGGGATATTTCGTAACCTAATTTTTTTAGTCTATTGGTTACGGTTTTCTCTTTGATTGTTGGGTTTTGAAAAAATCTTTCAACTTCCGCAATGGCATTAGTGTATTCACTTACTTTTTTTGCTATCATATCCATAAGGCATCAAATTAAAAGGGTGTAACACTATTTTTATCAACGACGTAGCCTGCGGCGCAAAGCAAATTCACTGCCTCATTCGGCAGTTCGTCGATACCGCAAAAACCGAGTAAACGGTTATTTGCAAAATGCAGGTCAATGTAAATGGCTTGTTCGCCACCTGTGCGAAACTTTATCAGCCATTCGATTTGACCTGTACGTCCAGAACTGGACATCAACAAGTCCATGCTACAAATTGCATGGGCATAGTCGCTTTTTGCGCCCGAAAACGAATGGACGGCAGGCGACTGGAAAAATACAGAACTTTTATAATTCATAAGAACAAAATTTATTAATTAAACATCTTGAAGTAGTGACTTTCACTTCACAACTTCGGTACAAAGATACAAATAATATTTGATATAAGTAACAAAAAAGTAACAAAATGTTGTTTTTTTTTTCATTTTTTTTTTTACAATATTTTTTCATAAATTGTTATCATGTTGGTTTTGTGTTTTTTATGAGTTTAGACGCAAGTCTAATCTTAAAAAGAAATTAATATTAATCTTTATATTTTTGAAATTTATCATATCCAAAAGAAACGAAAAGAAACGGCAGGGCGGCGCAGTCGGCAGC
>JGI24701J34945_10000271_pt1 | contig 28336 bp, 27 predicted proteins | sample TergutTh196P3_FD_34945 | JGI IMG/M metagenome (IMG submission 34945)
TTTTGTACGGGAGTGGACAAATACAGACCTAAAAGAAATCCACAAGAGCAAAGGGTATTTCGCCAGCTTGACGTTTCTGTCGGTACTTGTATTTGGCAATACCGAATTGGTTGTAAGCATCCACAAATACGTCCAATACAGCTTGCAATGTTTCAATGCTTCGCGCAAAGCACCTGCTACGCCGTGCGAGAACAGGGATATAATGGCGTAAATCGGCATTGACACCCTCGACGGTAAATGTGTCGTTTTTATTGTGAATGTTGCGTATATGCCTGCCGGGATATTTCACATCCGTATATGCTATATAACCATCTGTGAAATAAAGTGATGCGGGCGGCGCTTCATCGACCATGGATTGAATCGTCTGCGACGATTTATCAAATGAAACATCAAAACCCACGATTTGCCGTGGCTTACGGCTTACCATCGTCAGCAAGTATACATTTTCGCGAGTCTCTGTTTTTGCCTTGCGTTCAATAAACCAGTACAACTCGTCAAGTTCTAAATATTCTGAAATCTTTTGAGCAGTCACTTCGTTTTTTTTATCCAGTTATACACATTTGCTTTACTCATTCCCAATACTTTACCGACGCCACGACCGCTCACTCCCGAATAGAACATTTTGATTGCAAGCTGCTTTGTTTCTTCGGAATATTCNCTCTTTTTCGGCTCAACCGTGTAGTATATGCCGCACTCCTTACACCTGCTGCGTTGCGTTCCTGATTGGTTTAAGCCTTTATTGATTTGATTTTCCGCCTTTTTGCATTTCGGGCACCGTCTTGTTTCATCTATTGTTTGTTTTTTCATGTCTCTATTCTATCATTAGGTCCCTTTTTTGTCCACTCCCTTTTGTACATAAGTATTTTTAAGGTCTATCAATTATATATATTACCATAATTTTCATTATTTTTTTCAACATATAAATTATAAGTAAATACAAGCGTTTTAGCCGGCATAAACGCTTTATATATAGATAATCTGCGTCTGATATACAGGCGCGGATTTTTTTATGCAATATAAGGGGGGGGATACAGGACAGATATAACCTCAACGGAAAGGAGTTCAAACTCGTGTGAAGAAAATTTACCTTTACACATCGCCGGACGGCGAGATACCCTTTATGGATTTTTTGGATTCTTTGGACGCCAAGCAGCGAAAAAAGCTGGAGTATGCCCTCAAATGTATAGCGTTAAGTACAGGGAAGCTGTCAGAGCCGCAAGTCAAGCATTTTTCCATTGAGCGGTATCGGCAGCTTTATGAATTGCGGGAAAAGGCTCAAATCCTAATACGCATTGTCTTTACCTTTAATGATAAAGGCAATGTGATCCTGCTGTACCCGTTCATCAAACGCCACAAACGCAACACAAACCAAGCGTTGGAGGCAAGCTTGAAGTTGCTGGCTGAAATTGAAAACCGAGCAGCGGCAACTCCCGATAAAGAAGCAACAGCTTATCTTGTCCCATCCTGCGTGAGAGTCCCGCCGCGAGCAGAATCGCGCTTATATGAATCGGCATTTTTATCTCCCGCCTCCTGTTCAGATATATTTTTGCATTTTTCGTCCCATGTGTCAACACGAAATGATAAACTGTATAACAAGCATTTGACAATTAACAAAATCATATTTATACTATTACCTAGCATCTATTATTGATTATCGAAATTAAAAACAGGGTTGATTATTTGAAAGTCTTATTTTTATCGGATATTCATGGCAACTATGCCGCTCTAGAAGCCGTTTGGCTGCATATGCAAAAGCATAAGGCCGATATTGTGTTATGTGCGGGAGATTTAGTGTCTTTTGGTCCGAGACCCGCTGAAGTGGTAGAATTTATTAGAAAAAAGGAAATACAATCTATTTTAGGAAATCATGAGGCGGTCATTGCCGGGATAGTTTCCACAAAGGATTTTATATTTAAGGACGATGCTGAGCGGGATTATATTAATAACTCTATTTCCCGGACGCTTGATTTTTTAGACAGCGGACATATAGATTACATAAAAAGCTTACATTACGACATCGTTTCGCCCGAACATAGGCTGATTATGACGCATAGCGTGCCCGATATGTTTACTTATCCCGATATGGATTCAATGAACAGCTTTATGCGTGGCAGAGCCGAACGTTTTTTGTTTTACGGACATACTCACAGACCGGGCGTATATACGCTGGAAAACGGAAAGATTGCCGTTAATCTGCCGGCGGTCGGCAAGCCTAAGCACGGAGACTATCTGGCGGGTTACTGTGTTGTTGAAATAGCTTCGGGCAAGCTGCGTGGCTTGGAATTCTGTTTTGTCGATTATGACGTCCAATTTGTGCGCAAGGAAATTACCGACAGGGGATTTCCCAAAGAAACGTTGCAATTTTTACTTTAGAACAGGGAAGATGGTTTTATGAAATCAATTAAGAAAAGCAAAATGAAGGACGAAATACGCGTTAATATCCAAAATGCCATATTTAGCGGTGAATTAAAACCGGGAGACCGGATTGTTGAAATGCGTTTGGCCGCGGATATGGGGGTATCTCAGGCTCCGGTGCGGGAAGCGCTTAAGGAGTTGGAGCATGTTGGGCTGGTAGAAAGCATACCTTATCAGGGAACACATGTAAAAAATTTGACCCAAAAGGATTTGCAAGACGCATATGACGCCAGACTGGTATTGGAATTGTACACTATTGAGCTTGCGGCGGAAAAAATCGCTCCGGAACAACTATCGTCAATTAAAGATTGGCTTGACAAAATGAATGAAGCGGCAACCCAAGGAAATATCGACCAATTTGTAAAATACGATATTGACTTCCATGAAAGTATAATAAAAGCGAGCGGCAACGAGATGATAGTAAAACTATGGGAACTTACCAACATAGCGCTTTGGACATATTTTACAACGCATTTAAGTCAGCGTTCACTCGAAAATCTGGCAGTAAGACATACGGACATTTATGATGCGCTTTCAGCGCACCATGCGGAGTCCGCCATCGAGGCCATGCGGGTACATCTTGTCGAATTAAGAGATGAAATGACCGAGCAGTTTAAATAATCGAATAAACCTTATGGGGCTATAACGGAAGGCGACACAGCAATGTGTCGCCTTCCGTTGTTTATAATGTACAAATATTGCGCTTGTATTTGTTAACAAAGTGTATTGACTGAAACAATATGGCGTGATATTATAAATAATAAATTATCGATAGTTTATTATCGAACAAATAAGGAGGAGAAATAATGAGTGCTGGCGACAAAATCATCGCAACCTTTTTCGGGGACGCCGAACACCCTGTCGAATGGAAAGATGAAAAAGAAAAATCTCTCATGTGGTTCTACGACGATTTGCACTGTCCTAATCCGATTTCGCCTTTGTATTTTGACATAGGCGGATGGTGGGGCTCAACCTGCGAATACATGTATCGCCGTTTCGGCGCACCTTTTGGCAAGGAGTGGATTGCCAAGAAAATAGGCGGATATGTCTATTCCGCAGTTGTTCCTCAGCCTGAAAACGCCGATTTCGCAAGTCTCGGGGCATATTACGGCACGGAAATGCCAATCTACGCCGACCGTTTTCTTGGCTGGTGGAAAGACCGCTACCTGCCTGAAATGCTCGCTAACTACGAGTATATGGACAACTTCGACGCGAAAGGCGCAACGATTCCCGAATACCTCATACATATGGAAGATTGCCTTGATATTCAAGAGCGCCATTTCAATATCCACTGGATTCTGAATCTGGCGCAATTCCAGGCAGGACTTGAATTTCGCGCAGCCTATGCCGACGTGTTGGGCGAGATAGATGAAGAAAATCTCGGCCAAATCATTGTATCTGACCGTGACCGTAACTGGGATTCGCTGAAGGCTCTCTGGGAAATCAAGGAATTCATCAAGACAGTTCCCGAGCTTACAGAGCTTGTTAAAAAGCCGACGAAGGAAATCATAGCCTCGGTTGCAAAAGTGACGAAGGGCAGCGAGCTTCTCGGCAAGATTGAGAGATACCAGAAGGAATATGGCTACAAGGCCGTATACACGCACGAATATATATTCCCGACATGGATCGAGGATCCCTCCCCTATTTATGATGCGCTTCGCATGTATGTTGCCGACGACTACAACTTCTACGACGCGTTCAATAAATGCAAGGCGGATCAGACTGCGGCAATCAACGCTCTTTACGCCAAGATAACCGATCCCGCCAAAAAAGCGAAGGTGCAAAAAGCTCTTGAGCTTGCGGTTCGCATGGCTCCCCTTACTCCCGACCACCATTTCTACATCGATCAGGGCTGTTATGCCCGTATGCGCCTCATGTTCCTGGAGCTTGGGAAGAAACTCGCTGTAGCCGGAACCCTAAACGACGCTGAGGATATTTTCATGCTCGAATACGAGGAAATCCGCGCGATTGCATCACGCCCCGACGCGTTTGATTGCAAGGCAAAGGTTGCGGAGCGCCGTGCCGAGATGGCGGCCGCTAAAAAGAGGATTCCGCGCGAATGGTACGGCACTATCGACCATTGGCAGATGTACGAGGAGCCGTACAAGGGACTTTGGGGCTGGCCTTTTAAATATGACGCGGAAATAGCGGAAAAGACCGAACCTCAATCGAAGACCGTGCTCAAGGGACTTCCGGCATCCCCCGGCATTGTCGAAGGCGTTGCGAGATTTGTTGAGTCTCCTGCGGAATTTGACCAGATTCAAAAGGGCGAGATTCTTGTCTGCAAGATGACGAACCCCGCATGGGTTGTGAGTTTCAGCAAAATCAGTGCTCTTGTCACGGATACCGGTGGTGCGCTGTCGCATCCGGCTGTTGTATCTCGCGAGTTTGGAATCCCCTGCGTTGTCGGCACGACAAAAGCCACGCGCATGATTAAGAGCGGAATGAAAGTCCGCGTTGACGGCAGCAAGGGAACCGTTGAAATCATTGGCTAAGCGTTAATTAATAAAATAAAAAGGGGAAAGACTTATCTTTCCCCTTTTATATCGAATCATTATTAGGAAATGGCGGGGTAATATGAGATATTTGGCGTGGTTTACTGAAATACCCGATGAAGAGCTTGCTCTCAGCGCGGGCGGAAAAGGCGCCAGCCTGTGCAGGCTTACCCGAGGTGGGCTGCCTGTACCGGGGGGCTTCATAGTTTGCGCGGACATGTTCAACTTTTTTATGCGCGAGAGCGGACTGCGCGATAGGGTGCTTGTCAAAATTGACGGAATCAATTTTGACAGCAATACGGATCTGGTGGAAACCTCACGCGAGATTCGGGAAATGATTGTTAGCACTCCCATGCCCAAAGAGCTTGATTTGGCGATTCGGGAGTATTATTTAAAGCTTGGGGAGGAACTTGACCCGAGCGAAAGGGAAAATCATCCGGTAGCGGTGCGGTCAAGCGGAACTGCCGAGGATTTGGACGACGCAAGCTTTGCGGGTCAGCAGGAGACGTTCCTGTATGTAATGGGAGTAGATGACGCCGTAAGGTACATAAAAGAATGTTGGGCTTCGTTATATAACGACAGGGCGATTTTTTACCGCAGGGAAAGATCCTTTGACGAACGCGAAATTTCGATTGCGGTAGTTGTGCAGCACATGGTCGCCGCAATCAAGGCGGGAGTTATGTTCACGGCAAATCCGATAACGCAGCAACGGGATATATATTTGATTGAGGGCTCGTGGGGACTGGGTGAGGCAATCGTGTCGGGAATCGTTACGCCCGACAGCTACACCGTTGACAAAACGGGCAAGCTTCTAGATGTATTTGTCTCTGAAAAGGAAACGATGGTCGCGAGAAAAATCGGTGAGCCGGGCGTCGAGGAGCGCGAGGTTCCCGAGGAAAGGCGCAATGCACAGGTGCTTGATGAGAACGAAATAAAAGAGCTCGCTGAGCTTGCGGTAAAGCTCGAAAACTACTTTGGCAAATCGCAGGACGTGGAATGGGCCATTGAGGCAGGCAGGCTGTATCTGCTGCAATCACGCCCAATTACAACATTAAAATAATTTGGAGGGTTTATTGATGAATACAAAACAACTAACGGTTTATGCCGTACTCACCGCGCTGTTAGCCGGTGTCGTCACACTGATTACATGGCAGATGAACGGGTGGCCGACTGTTGCGGGGCAGCCGTTGACCTACATATCTTTTACAGCATGGGCGGCTTACTTCCTTTTCGGGGCTAATATCAGCGGCGCGGCGAAAGCGTTTTCATCCATGATAGCGGGCATCATCGCCGCGATTCTGATGTTTGTGCTTTCAATCGCATTTGGTTTTGTTCCGTGGTGGGCAGTACCTCTCGCAGTTGTTATATTGGTAATCCCAATGATTTTTTGCGAACGCATCAAGATATTCAACAATGTCGCCGCCGTGTTCATGGGAACAGGTCTCTACTTCTCCATCTCTGCCGCGGGCGGATTCGCGGGTTTTACCGCCGACCAGTACCTGATCGTCGGCCTGACCGAGCTGCTCTATGTCTTTATAGGTTTTGCCGCCGGCTGGCTCACCATTCAATTTAACATCATGGCGTCTAAAGGGAAGGAATAGAGTAAAATGCTTTGACAAGCCGCATCTCAGCGGCTTGTCTATAAATTGATTATAAGAAAGCGGGGATTATTTATGGCAGTATACACCGAGCAAATAACATGCGATATCGTGACGATACGCATAGACGTTCACAGCGAACCGGCAGTCGACAAAATTTTGGAGGATATGACATTCCTCAACTATCGCTTGGGCGGAGCAACAAATCAGATTGGCAGCGATAAAGCAGCAGCGGATTTTGTATGGCACAAAAACGAATCTAAAAAATCCATAGATTTTGATGGCAAGGTCGTCACACTTCGCGGAGAATGGTTTGAAGGCGAGATGCAGCGCATTCTCGTTTCATTTATTGCGTCGAGGCTGTTTGAAGCCGGACGCTTCCTGTTCCATTCGTCGGCGGTAAATTACAAGGGCAAAAATATTCTCTTTCTCGGAGGCGAAGGCAACCGTGGCAAGAGCATGAGCCAAATCGAAGCCTGCAAGCGGGGCGCGACAATCCTCTCCACCGAAACGACCGTACTTGATTTTGACGGGAATTATATCATGGGCTCGCAGAAGGTTTATCTCCGCAAGCGCGCGAAGGGGACGGAAAGAATCGATAAGCCCAGTCAGGACGAGGGTGTGGCAAAATTTTTTGATAAAGACCCCGATTACGCTTTGTTCAAGGGCGAAGCGAATATCGATATTGTCATGATGCCCGACATGGACGGCAACTATGCCACGGTTTCCGGGGAGATGGCAGATTATGAAAAGCAATATCAGACCTTCCACTGTCTGTGCGATTATTTTGGAATGCATATACTGCTTGCTCCCGGCCTTGTGATGCCGCTATTTGATAACGCGGAATTACGCCAAAAGAGAGCTGATTTCATAAACGGCTTCACACAAAAGAGAAAATATGTTTATGTTCGCTGCGCTAAGCCGGAAAATCTGATTGACGAGCTTGAGAAATTCATGTAAAAGGAGTTTTTGTTATGGAGCAATTAACAAAAAATGTATATACCGAAACGAAAATCCGCGGCTGTGACCCCAGTATCGTTTTCACGCGCGAAGGCTCTGTTTTCATCGATACGGCGCAATGGATTACAAATCTTTTGGAAATGCGCGAATTCGCGCTAGAAAAAGGCCCGATACGTTACCTGATTAACACGGAAAGTCATATCGACCATATATTCGGCAATCATTGGTTCGCGGGAGAATGTCCCGTTATCGGCCATGAAAACCTCATAAACAGCTTCTTTAAGATACCGCCATCGTTCAACATGACCACATACGATTACAGCGTTGACGTTTTGCGCAGGCAGGATCCGAAGGGCTTGCCACTGATGCCGAAGGAAAAGGATTATATCCTCAACCCGCCGACAATCACCTTTAAGGATAAAATGACCTTTAAGTTGGGCGACCACAATTTCCTCTTATACTACACTCCCGGCCATTCGGACGCGAATATCAGCGTATTTGTTCCTGAAGAAAAAGCCGTCTTTGTCGGCGATACGGTATTTTCGGGCTGTCAGATTTGGTTCCATACCTGCAATTTTGACGATTTATTTAAAACCCTCGATTTCCTCGGCACTCTCGACGTCGATTATATCGTGCCGGGACACGGTCCCGTGGTCGATAAAAACTATCTGTTCCAGCAAAAGGCGTTCCTGCACGAATGGCTGCAAACGGTGGGATATGGCATGTCAAAGGGCTGGGATAAGGACGAATGCGTAAAACGCATCAACTTTGCCGACCGCTGCCCCGTAGACATCGGTCAGGATGAGGTCATGGATTATATCCAGACCTATAACGTGATGGCGTGCTTTGACTATCTATCTGCAAAGGCGGGGAAACAATGAAGCTTGATTACATTGACAACGTCGCAATCATAGGCACAGGGATGATTGGCGCAAGCATGGCGGTGCTCTTTACAGGCAACGGCTACCGCACAACCATGCTCGCAATCAACGACAGCGAAGCCGCTGCGGGCATAGAGCGGTATGAAGCATATTATGCCGACCTTGTGGCAAAAGGGCTTGTGACAGAAAAGCAAGCTGCGATATGCAGGAAATACCTTGAGGTTACGCAAGGCTACGAGGGTATTTCATCTGCGGACTTTATCCTCGAATGTGTAGTGGAAAAGCTTGAGGTCAAATACAGTGTGTATGAGCAAATTGAAGCGCATTGCAAGCAATTTAAGGCGCTTGCCTCATCAACCTCAGCTATATCGGCTGATGATTTATGCAATGGCTTGAAGGCAAAGGGAAAGCTCGCCGTCGCTCACCCGTATAACCCGCCGCACCTTGTCCCCTGTATTGAAATCGTCCGCAGTACGGATACAAGCGACGAGGCGTTGAAAGTAATCGAGGAATTCTTCCGCTCCGTGGGACGCGAGCCCGTGGTCATGAAAAAAAGCGCGCCGGGATTTATAGCAAACCGTTTACAGCACGCCTTGTACCGTGAAGCCGTCTATATGGTGGAACAGGGCATCGCGTCGCCGGAAGCAATCGATAAGGCGCTGAAAACCAGCTTTGCTCCCCGGTATACCTCCATAGGGATTTTTGAGCACTTCGATTACGCGGGCCTAGATATGATTATCAGCATCGAGGATTACCTGTTCCCCACGCTCTGTAACGCGGATAAAACGCAGGAATTGGTGCGCGGTCTTTATGAATCGGGGAATCTGGGCTTCAAAACCGGCAAAGGTGTATACGATTGGAGCGGCAAGGATGCGGACGATTTCCGCAAGCGTTCCAGCGAACCTTATCTTAAATATTTTAATTGTGATTTGCCCAAAGAATAAGCATTAGGGAGAGTTTAACCATGAACGAAAATACAGACAGTCAGGCGGTTCAAATCGCGCTAAGATATTTTGAAGACGGCTTCAATTGCGCCCAGTCTGTATTTATGGCATATGACTACATCACCGCGCTTTCTTCCGCCGAAGCCGCAAGAATTATGAGCGGCTTCGGCGGAGGCGTGGGCAAAAGCGGAGGAATGTGCGGCGCGTTCACGGCGGTTGTCGCTTTGATAGGCTCCGGGCATGGTCGTGAAAAAGCGGAGCAAATGGACAGGCAAGCGAATACATACTCACTTGTGCAAAAGGCTATGGGCGATTTTGAAAACAGATTCGGTTCAATCAATTGCCACAACCTACTCGGAAACGACATACTTGCGCGGGGAGTAAAAGAAAAAGCCCGTGACGAGGTCTGTCCGGAGCTGTTGGAATTTGCCTGCGATTTAGTGGAAAGATACGCATTAGGCTAGTATAAAGGTGGACGATATGAGCGAACTTAATTATGTGGGAAAATCTTTGACCCGAAAGGACGCGGTCAAAAAGCTTACCGGCTCGGCGGTATTCGGAGCGGATGTGAATCTNCCCGGGCAACTGTATGCGGCGGTTTGCCGCAGCCCTCACGCTCACGCGAGAATCATAAGCATCGATACTGAAAAGGCGCAAAAGGTAAAGGGAGTAAAACTGATTTTGACAGGCCGCGAAGTCAAAACCTATTACGGGCAGTTTATGCGCGACCAGCCAATCCTCGCGATCGATAAGGTCCGTTACCACGGTGAGCCCGTAGCGGTAATTGCAGCCGACACGCTCGAGTCCGCAAGGATCGCCGCAAGTCTGATAGACGTCAATTATGAGGAATTGCCCCCTGTTCTTAATATCGACGTCGCGCTTAAGGAAAACGCGGTTCTCGTGCATGAAGACTGGAATGGATACAAATGGTCGGCGGCGGCAAAGCCGACGGAAAGCTCCAACATATGCGACCGTTTCCATCTGGAAAACGGGAACCCTGATAAAGCCTTTTTGAGTGCGGACACAGTTATCGAGAATACATATGAAACGGCAATGTTGCAACATGCGACTATGGAGACGCATACGGCTACGGTTCTGTATGACGACAGCGGACTTACCGTATGGGCTCCGGCTCAAAGCCCGTTTATGCTTCAAGAACAGTTGTCCGAGGTGTTTGAGCTGCCACTGACAAAGGTGCGTATGATTACGACCGAAATCGGCGGCGGCTTCGGAAACAAATACGAGCTTCGCGCGGAGCCATTGGCGGCAATACTTGCCATGAGGCTTCGAGGCCGACCCGTTAAGCTCACGTTCGAGCGCCACGAGGAATTTACAGCCACGGGAGTCCGTGCACCGTGCCGGATTTACATAAAAACAGCGGCGAACAAAGACGGAACACTGGTCGCGCAGGATACACAGGTCTATTGGGATACCGGCGCGTATGTCACTACTGGCCCGAGGGTCAATTATAACGCGGGCTTTGGTGCGTGTACGCCTTACCGAATCCCCAACATGCGAATAGACGGTTATTGCGTTATGACTAACAAGCCGCTCGGGACCGCATACCGAGGGTTCGGGGCGACGGAGGTCGCATGGGCATACGAAAGCCAAATGGATATAATCGCCGCAAGGCTTAATATGGACGCTGTCGAGTTCCGCATGAAGAATCTGCTGGACGAAGGCGACACTTCCCCAAGCGGGGAAGTTGTAAACAGTGTCGGAGTTAAGGACTGCCTCACAGCCGTCGCAAAATCAATCGGATGGAAAGCCGGCGGAAACCTTGAGGTCATGGAAGACGGCAGGATTCGGGGAAAGGGCGTCGCGTGCTTCAGCAAAATAACGGGAACGCCGTCAAATTCGTCGGTGATTATCAAACTTAATAACGATTCTACGGTGACGATTATGCAGGGCGGCAAGGAAATGGGTCAGGGTGTAGAAACGATTATGCCGCAAATCGTGGCGGAGTCGCTTGGAGTCCCCTTTGAAAACGTGTGTATGGCTCCCGTCGACACCCTGCTTTCGCCATTTGAGAAAACGACGACGGGCAGCAGGCTGACCTTTCATGTGGGAAGCGCATGTCTCGGCGCCGTAGAGGATATGAAATCCCAGATAAAGACAATCGCTTCGGAATTTTGGGGAATTGATGAAAGCAATATCATAATACAGGACGGCGTGATTATCGAAACTTGCGGCAAATGCAGGAAGGTAAGCCTTTCCGAAATCGGAAAAAGCGGTATGCTCAAAGAGCAAAAACCTGTTATCGGACGGTATTCGCTCACGACCCTGGATATATTCGACAAGCCCGATAAGGAAACGGGGACGTCCAAGCGACCGACCGCGATGTGGTTCTGGGGCGCGCAGGCGGCTGATGTCGCAATCGACCCTAAAACGGGAGAAGTCAGCGTTTTGAAAATGGCAGCGGCGCATGATGTGGGCAAGGCCATCAATCCATCAAACTGCCGGCAGCAAATCGAAGGCTCCGTCATTATGGGAATTGGTAGCGCGCTTACCGAGGAAATGATTTTCGATAATAAAGCAAGGCTGCTAAACGGAAATCTTGTGGATTTCAAAGTCCCGACCTCCATGGATGCATCGATGCCGATAGAAGTGACACTAATCGAAAAGCCGCATCCCGAAGGACCGTTCGGGGCTAAAGGGATTGGTGAGCCGGGGCTTGTGCCCACCGCTGCTGCAATCGGCAACGCAATTGCGAATGCTGCGGGCTCGCGGCTCATGAATCTGCCGATGAAGCCCGAGCATGTGCTGAGCCTAACAGGAGGTGACCACGATGCTTAAACCGTTTGAGCTATTATCCCCGACAAGTATAGATGAAGCCGTAAAAACTCTTGCGGAGCTTGGGCAAAGCTGCAAGATAATGGCGGGAGGGACGGACGTACTTGTCTCGATGCACGCGGGAAGCCTTAAGCCGGAATTTGTCATGGATATAAAAGGCATATCGGAATTGAATCATGCCCCGATAACCGATAACGGCGGGCTAATAATATCGGCGCTTGCTACGCACGACCAGATCGAGCACATGCCGGAGATAGGGAAGCGGTATTCCGCACTCAAGGACGCGGTATCGCGGGTTGGCTCGGTGCAAACCAGAACCCGCGGAACAATCGGCGGCAATATATGCAACGCCGTCCCGTCCGGCGAAAGCCTTGGCCCGCTTATTGCGCTTGACGCGGAGCTTCGGCTGTATGGATCGGATGGCGAGAGAACAGTCGCGTTTGAGGATTTTTTCCTCGGCGCAAAGAAAACTGTGCTTAAACCGGGCGAACTGCTGTGCTCGGTACGCCTTCCCGCAAATCCTGCAAATTTTTGTTCCGCTTACACAAAGTTCACAAAGCGCAAGGCTATGGATTTGGCTTTGCTTGGTGTTACGGTATGTATAGGGCTTTCAGGGGACGGTAAATGTGAACATGTTCGCATTGCTTTAACAACGGCAGCGCCCACTCCGATGCGGGCTAAAAACGCGGAGAATTATTTACTCGGGAAGAAGCCTGACGATAATGTCCTCAAGGAGGCGGGAAAGCTGGCGTCGGCAGAGGCGAAACCGCGAAGCAGTTGGAGAGCGGAAGCGGGATATCGTCACGCGCTGATTGAGGAGCTCGTTCCGCGAACAGCAAAGGAAGCCCTTAAACGGTTGAAAAAGGAGGCGTCCGCATGAGTGAAAGGAAAATCACAGTCACTGTGAACGGCGAGGAATATGAGCGCACTGTCCCGGTAAACAGGACGCTGCTTGAATTTTTTCGCGACGATTTGTTCCTTACGGGGACAAAGGAAGGCTGTAATGAGGGCGAATGCGGAGCGTGCACGGTACTGTTGGATGGCAGCCCGGTAAATTCATGCCTGGTTCTTGCCGTCGAGGCGGACGGCAAAAAAGTGCTGACTGTGGAGGGGCTTGCGCAAAACGGCAAACTGCATCCGGTTCAAGAGGCGTTCGCCGAGCTTGGAGCAGTACAGTGCGGGTATTGTATCCCGGGGACTCTATTATCCGCAATCGCTGTTTTGGACAGATACCAAAACCCGACAGACGACCAAATCAGACGAGGTATCGAAGGAAACATATGCAGATGCGCCGGATACGCGCGAATAGCGGCGGCAATTTCCTCAGCAGCGAAGATGATGCCGCAAAAGACAAATTAGTATTGAAAGGAAGCGGTTATTTTGATTTCAAAGGAACGCAAGCTTTGGATATACGAAACTATGAATAAAATACGTTGTTTCGAGCTGAAAGCTCAGAGTCTGTTTGAGCAGAACAAGCTTCGCGGCTCCGTACATCTGTACGCGGGCGAGGAAGCGGTCGCGGCCGCGGTTTGCTCGCTGCTCCGCGATGAGGACTACATTACAAGCACGCATCGCGGGCACGGGCATTGCATAGCGAAAGGCGCGCAGCTTGACAAGGCCATGGCGGAGTTAATGGGAAAGGCCACGGGCTATTGCAAGGGCAGAAGCGGCTCTATGCACATCGCGGATTTTGAGAAAGGAAACCTTGGAGCAAATGCTATTGTCGGCGGAGGGATTCCGATTGCGGTCGGCGCGGCGCTTGCCGCAAAGCTTCGCGGAAGCGACCAGGTCGCCGTATCGTTTTTCGGCGACGGCGCTTCCAATGAGGGAACCTTTCATGAAAGCTTGAATCTGGCGGGAGTCTGGAAGCTTCCCGTGATTTTTGTCTGCGAAAACAACGGGTTCGGCATTTCCGTACCAACATGGCAATCAACGTCGGTAAAGGATATCGGGGTCAGGGGCTCGGCGTATGATATGCCGGGAGTAACGGTCGACGGCAACGATGTGTACGCGGTTTATGAGGCCGCCGAGGCTGCGGTTGATCGCGCCAAAAAGGGTGAAGGTCCCACATTAATAGAGTGCAAAACATATAGGCATCTGGGACACTGGACAGGCGACCCTCAGCCATACCGTACCCGCGAGGAGGTTGAGGACTGGAAGCAAAACCGTGACCCTATAGCTATGTTCAGAGCAAGAATATTGGAAGAGGGCGGGATAGCGGCAAAGAAGCTTGACGCCATAGAAAAGGCTGCTGTCAAAGAAGCCGACGAGGCGGCTGAATTTGCAATCAACAGTCCCGAGCCGGATCCCGCGAATGTTCTTGACGATGTGTTTTTTGTTGAGGAGGCGGCAATATGAGCACGAAAACCTACGCGATGGCAATAAGAGATACGCTGGCCGAAGAAATGCGCCGCGACGAGCGCGTTTTTGTAATGGGCGAAGATGTTGAAACCCTCGGCGGCGTATTCGGATGCACAAGGGATTTGTATAAAGAGTTTGGAGTCGAGCGCGTGCGCAACACGCCGATCTCCGAGGCTGGAATCGTAGGCGCGGGCGTCGGGGCGGCATGCGCCGGAATGCGTCCCGTAGTTGAGCTTATGTATATGGATTTCACGCTTGTCGCCGCCGACCAACTCCTGAATCAGGCGGCAAAAACGCGGTATGTGTTCGGCGGAAAGGCGAAAATTCCCCTTGTAATCAGGGGACAGCAGGGTATAGGGCGCGGAAACGCCGCCACACATAGCCAAAGCCTTGAGACGTTTTTTATGCATGTTCCGGGATTAAAGGTGGCTTGCCCATCTACTGCGGCGGACGCGGCCGGATTGCTGCGCACGGCAATACGCGACGATAACCCTGTCATGTTCTTTGAGCATAAAGCACTGTACCCTGTCAAATTTGAGGTTCCGGACGATCCCGAATACATAGTCCCGTTCGGCAAAGCGGATGTCAGGCGATCCGGCGGTGATGTGACAATCGTTGCGTCGCTGCTGTACGTGAGCCGCGTCCTTGAAGCGGCTCAGGAACTGGCGAAACAGGGAATCGAAGCCGAGGTCATTGACCCGCGTACACTTGTTCCCCTTGATATGGACACGATTATTGAATCCGTGAAAAAAACAGGGCGGCTTGTAATAGCGCATGAGGCTCATAAGACCGCAGGGTGGGGCGCGGAAGTAGCGGCGGAAGTAACGGAACGGGCGTTTAAATATCTTGATGCGGCTCCGATAAGGCTTGGCGCGAAGGCATGTCCCCTGCCCTTTAATTTAGCGCTTGAAACAGCGGTAGTTCCCAGCGTAAAAGAAATAATTGACGCGGCGAAAGCCGTATGCTACCGCTAAGGAGGGCTTGAAGTGGCTGAAATCATCATTATGCCGAAGCAGGGACTGCAAATGACCGAGGGCGTAATTACACAATGGTTCATAAATGAAGGCGAAAGTGTATCCGAGGGCGCGGAACTGTTTGAAATGGAGACCGATAAGCTTACTATTTGCATACCCGCGCCGGTCGGCGGCACGCTGCTTAAAATCATACATGGGTCAGGCGACACTGTGCCGATTACGGAACCTATTGCGATAGTCGGGGACAAAGGCGAGGATATTTCCGGCTTGATCGAGGGCTTTACAGAACAGGGAGAGCTTGAAATATCCGTTCCGCAAGTTGCCGAGGAAGTAAATCCGGAATCCATAACAACCGCGCCATTGACGCAAAAAACAACAAGCGGATATGCATCCCCAAGGGCGAAAACGTCTGCGGAACAGCGTGGTATCGATTATCGTGAGGTAGCGGGCTCAGGCCCCGACGGTTTTGTAATCGAAAGGGACATACTTGAGGCAAAGTTACCGGAACAGGTTAAGGCAACACCGTTGGCGAAGAAGCTCGCAGAGCTTGATACAGTGGATTTAGGGGCTGTTTCCGGCACGGGCTCATACGGTAAAATAACGGCAGCCGACATCCGCGCTGCGGCGTTAAAGCGTGTAAAAGGTGCGGAAGTCCGCGGTGATACTCTTATCCCGCTTACAGGAATGCGAAAAACTGTTGCCACACGCATGAAAGACAGCTTAAACGAAATGGCGCAGGCGAACCATAGAATTACTGCGGACATGACGGAAGCCGTGCGTCTGCGCGAATCGCTCAAAAAAGCTGGACACAAGGTGAGCTACAACGATATTGTGCTTAGGTGTACGGCAAAAGCCCTGACCGAATTCCCAATGATGAATTCTTCATGGAGCGGCGGCGGAATAATACAAAAGAAGTACGTCAACATGGGAGTGGCGGTAGCGCTTGACGACGGTCTTATTGTGCCTGTAATCAAAGACGCGGATTTATTGACCCTACCCGAAATTGCCGCTTGCTCGGCTGAGCTTGCCGCTAAAGCAAAGGAAAACAAGCTTGCCCCTGACGAATACACGGGCGGGACGTTTACCGTATCAAATTTGGGCATGTTCGATATAGACGGCTTTACCGCAATCATCAATCCTCCGGAGGCGGGCATTATCGCCGTAGGAAAGCTCGCGAAACAACCGGTTATCGTTGACAATGAAATTGCCATACGCCCGCTGATGCAATTGAGCTTGACATATGACCACAGGGTTTTGGACGGTGCGCCGGCGGCACAATTCCTACGCAGGGTAAAGGAATTGCTGGAAAACCCCGGATTGCTTATTTAGGGAGGAATTTGTTTTGAAATATGACGTTGCGGTGCTGGGCGGTGGACCCGGAGGATACGAGGCTGCAATTCGATGCGCACAATACGGTTTAAAAACGGCATTGATTGAAGCTAAGGAGTTGGGCGGTACTTGTCTGAACCGCGGATGCATACCTACAAAAGCGTTATTGCACAGCTCCGAGATTTTCCGCGATAATCTTAAATGTATACTTAACAATAATACGCCTTATGAGGATTTTGGCGTTGATTTTACCGGCGTGACCTACGACTATAAAAGGATGGCGTCCAGAAAAAATATAATAGTTGACAGGTTGCGGCGCGGTATCGCGTCATTGGAAAAAGCCCACGGTGTTACGGTTATAAAGGGTTACGGCGTGCTTAAGGACGCTAATACGATAGCCGTAAGCGACGCAAGCGTATCGGCGGATAAAATCATCCTTGCGACAGGCTCTGCCCCGTCGCGCCCCCCGATACCTGGAATCGACGGCAAAAATGTCGTCACAAGCGACGAGGTTCTCGCCTTTACGGAATGCCCCAAGAATCTGGTGATTATCGGCGGAGGGGTAATCGGCATTGAATTTGCTACATTGTTCGCGAACCTTGGCAAGCGTGTCACAGTGCTGGAAATGATGCCGAGTATACTTCCGGGCGTTGATAAAGAAATATTGTCAATTATATTGCCAATTCTTACCCAAAAGGGAGTAGAGGTCGTTACCGGTGCGAAAGTGACTTCAATTCGCGGAGGAGATACGGTAGCGGTAGATTATGAACAGGGTGGTGCGGCGAAACAGGCTTCGGGAGCTTGCTGTGTAGTCAGCGTCGGGCGCACTCCGCAAACCAAAGGGATTGGCTTGGAAGCCGCAGGCGTTCGGATGGACGGCGGATTTGTCGCGATTGACAACCATATGCGCACAAGCGTACCTAATATTTATGCCATTGGGGACATCACCGGAAAAATCCAGCTTGCTCATGTTGCCACGGCGGGGGGAATGGTTGCCGCCGCTAACTGTGCTGGTAAAAACAAAACAATGGATTACTCGATTGTGCCTGCCTGTATTTACACCTCGCCTGAAATCGCATATGTAGGGCTGACTGCTGAAAAAGCGGGTAATAATACCGTGACGGGAACATTCAATCTTGTCGGAAACGGTAAAGCGATGGTCATGGGCGAAAACGTCGGAATGGTGAAGCTGGTGAGCGATAAAAAAACCGGAGAGATTCTGGGTGCGCAGATAATTGCGCCCAGAGCGACAGATATGGTTGCGGAAATCGCCGCGGTGATGCGGTGCGAGGGAACGATAGAAGAGCTTTCCGATACAATCCATCCTCATCCCACGGTGAGCGAGGCAATCATGGAAGCTGCCCACGACGCTGAGGGGTTATGCTGTAACGCCGCGCCGAAAAAATGAAAAAATAGCAAGGGAAAGGTGAAATGTCCATGAGATTTGGAATCAGAACATTAGACGATATTGACGTTAACGGCAAAACGGTACTCTGCCGTATAGACATCAACCAGCCCATCGATTGGGAAACGGGCGGGTTAAAAGACACAACCCGCGTAAAAGCTTGTGCGCCAACTTTGAAAGAACTGTCGGATAAAGGCGCGAAGTTGGTGCTTTTGGCGCACCAGGGCAGTGATATCGAGTACAAAAATTTTTACACAACCGAGCCGCACGCAAAGGTGTTGACAAAATTTCTAGGCAAAGAAGTAAAATCCATCGACGATGTCTGTGGTCCTGCTGCAAGGGAAGCAATCAAATCGCTGAAAGACGGCGAAATCCTGCTTTTGGATAACGTGCGGTTCGTCTCGGAGGAGCAGACACTGTTCGAACTCAAACTTCTGCTCACCCACGAACAGCAGGCAAAGACGTTGCTTGTGCGCAAACTCGCGCCGCTCGCGGATTTGTACGTCTGTGACGCATTCGCGGCCGCACACCGCGACCAGCCGAGCCTGTGCGGGTTCGAGCAGGTGCTCCCCTCAGCGATGGGCAGGTTGTTTGAGGAGGAGTTCTGCGTCATATCCGGTCTTATGGAAAAGCCGGAACGCCCTTGCGTGTTCGTGCTTGGCGGTGCGAAAATCAACGATGCGTTCATGATGATGAGCACGGTGCTTGGCAGTGGTATCGCCGATAAGGTGCTCGCGGGCGGTCTTGTGGCACAGGTGCTTTTATGGGCGAACGGCGATAATATTGGCGAGTCCTCGCGAGATTTTATCCGCAAGCAGGGCTACGCGGAGTTGATTGAAACGGCAAAAGAATTGTTGGTAAAACACCGCGACAAAATCATGCTGCCGACTGATTTCGGATATGTGAAGGGCGGAGAACGGTTTGAATTTTCAATAGGGTCGCTCCCCGATGACGAACCCATAATGGACATCGGCAGCGAAACCGTTAAAGCTTTTCAACAAACTATATTAGAAGCGAAGACGGTGTTTGTCAACGGTCCGATGGGTGTGTTCGAAAAAGAACAAAGCGAGCTCGGCACAAAAATGATTTGGGACGCTTTGGGCGACATGGCGGGTTACACCGTAATCGGTGGCGGTGATTCCATCACCGCGACGAACAAATATGGAACCGACGTAGATTACATCTGCACAGGCGGCGGTGCTCTGATTAGGTTTTTAACGGGCGAAGAACTGCCCGTAGTTAAGGCGTTGCGGTACGGTTCAAAACTCGAAAGCAAACAAATTTGAAAGGATGGAGGTCAACATGGATTACGCAAGCGAATCCCTAAAACTGCATTACCAATGGAAAGGCAAACTGGATATAGTCCCCAAAATGCCGGTGGCGACGAAGACTGATTTAAGCCTGGCATATACGCCGGGAGTCGCACAGCCTTGTTTGGAGATACAGAAAGATATCAACAAAAGCTACGAGCTTACAGGTCGCTGGAACACCGTCGCGGTCGTGACGGATGGAACCGCAGTCTTAGGGCTCGGCGACATCGGTCCCGAAGCAGGGATGCCTGTCATGGAGGGCAAATGCGTACTGTTTAAGGCATTCGGAGATGTGGACGCGATACCGCTTTGCGTCCGCTCAAAGGATGTTGATGACATCGTGAACACCGTCGCCCTACTCGCTGGCAGCTTCGGCGGTATAAATCTTGAGGATATAGCGGCTCCACGCTGCTTCGAAATCGAGCGAAAGCTCAAAGAGCGGTGCGACATTCCCATCTTCCACGATGACCAGCACGGCACCGCCGTTGTCACGTTGGCTGCTATGATAAACGCTCTCAAAATCGTAGGCAAGGATATAAAGGACATCAGCGTTGTCGCTGCCGGTGCGGGTGCAGCGGGAGTCGCCATTATCAAACTGTTGATGGCAATGGGGCTCTCCGACGTTGTCATGTGTGACCGTGCGGGAGCTATATATAAAGGTCGTGACGGTCTCAACTCCGAGAAGGCCGAGATGGCGGAAATATCCAACAAGAAGATGAAAAAGGGTGGACTTGGCGATGTGATGAAAGGCGCGGACGTATTTATCGGCGTATCCGGTCCCGGAATCGTGACGCAGGACATGGTGCGGAGCATGGCGAAGGACGCGATACTGTTCCCGATGTCGAACCCGACGCCCGAAATCATGCCGGACTTGGCGCTTCAGGCGGGTGCGGCTGTCGTCGGGACAGGCCGCAGCGATTTCCCAAACCAAATCAATAATGTGCTGGCATTCCCCGGCATTTTCAGAGGAATCTTCGACGTTCGGGCAAGCGACATCAACGATGAGATGAAGATTGCGGCGGCATACGCTCTGGCGGGGTTGATTTCCGAAAGTGATTTGCGCTCCGATTACATTATCCCCGAGGCGTTCGACCCACGGGTTAAGGACGCGGTCGCTGCGGCAGTAGCGGAAGCGGCAAGAAAGAGCGGAGTTGCCAGAATATGAGGCTCGAAATTGGATTCGGCAACAATCCGCAAACAGTCGAGCTCCCTGACTCTAACCTAGTTGGCGTATTGGAGCCGAACGAAGTCGCCGTGGATTTGAGAGGTGTCGAAGCCGTCAAAGCGGCGCTTAAAACCCCAATCGGCTCTCCCCTGCTTTCGGAATTCGTAAAGCCCGGTGAAAAAGTGGTAATAATCACAAGTGATATAACAAGGCCTGTGCCAAGCTACAAAATCATTCCCGCGGTGCTTGACGAATTGTGGCAAGCGGGAGCAAAGCCGGAGGATGTGACGGTGGTGTTCGCCTTGGGCAGTCACCGGAGGCAAAACGAAGCCGAGATGAAGAAGCTGGTTGGCGATGCGGTGTACAATCAAGTCCGCTGTATTGACGGCGATCCTCACGATTTTATTCACATGGGTGATACTAAGCTTGGAACACCGGTTGATATAACCCGCATAGTCGCCGAAGCCGACCGCCGCATCGGCATAGGCAACATCGAATACCACTACTTCGCAGGATACTCGGGCGGTGCAAAGGCCATTATGCCGGGGGTATCCACACGCGCGGCAATCCAGTCGAATCACAGCCGCATGGTACTGCCTGAAGCGGCGGCGGGCAGGCTTGATGGTAACCCCGTCCGCGAGGACATCGAGGAAGCATTGAATTTTTGTACGCTCGATTTCATTGTCAATGTGGTACTGGATGAGCACAAGGAAATTATCCGCGCCGTGGCGGGCGATGCTATAAAAGCACACCGCGAGGGCTGTAAATTCCTTGACACCTTGTATCTCAAGAAAATCAGAGCCCGCGCTGATATTGTAATCGCGTCTCAAGGCGGCGCGCCGAAGGATTTGAACCTGTATCAGACGCAAAAAGCCCTTGATAATGCGAAACGCGCGGTAAAGTCCGGTGGAGTAATCATCCTTGTAGGAAGCTGCAAGGAGGGGCTCGGCGAGGATGTGTTCGAGGAATGGATGACGAAATCCGAAAGCCCCGAAGCAATGGTCGAGCGCATACAAAAGGATTTCCAGCTTGGCGGACACAAGGCAGCGGCAATCGGGCTGGTGCTCGAAAACAGTGATATATACCTTGTGAGCGAAATGGAGCCAGGGTTTGTGGAAAGCATATTCCTAAAGCCATACTCAGCGGTTCAATCGGCGCTAGACTCGGCGTTTAACAAGCTCGGCAAAGACGCGACGGTATTGGTTATGCCATACGGCGGCAGTACATTGCCTATCGTAGAGTAAATACAGAAATAAAAGGAGGAAAATTCAATGATTAAAGTAGGAGTTGCGGGGTACGGAGTAATCGGGCAGAGACTGGCGGACGGCGTTGCGCTGCAAAAGGATATGGAGCTGGTGGGCATCGCCGACCTCGCCCCCACGCTTTCTATCAGGGCTTTAAAGGAAAAGGGTATGCCATACGACCTGTATCTTGTCGAGGGCGCGGACAAATCCAAATTCGACGCGCAAGGTATCCCAGTCAAGGGCAGCTTTGCGGATTTAATAGGCAAGGTCGATGTGATGCTGGATTCTTCCCCCGGCGGCGTGGGTGCGAAGAACAAGGAACTGTATGAAAAAGCTGGTGTCAAGGCCATATTCCAAGGCGGCGAGAAAAACTCGGTCGCGGACGTGTTCTTCCACGGTTACGCGAACTATAAAAAAGGTCTAGGAGCGGATTATTTGAAGCTTACGAGCTGCAACACGACCGGTCTGATTCGTTCTGTTGACTGCCTCGACCGCAAATTCGGCGTTGACCGCGTGGCAATTACGATAATCCGCCGCGTAGCAGACCCCGGAGATTACCATCGCGGGCTTACAAACGCGTTGCAAATGGAAAAGGCTCCGTCCCATCAGGCGGTTGACCTTATGACGATTATGCCGCACATCGACGCGACCGGCATTCTGGTACATACCCCTGTTACGCACGGTCATATCATCACAGTTCTTGCCCACGGCAAAAATGGAAGGATTACGAAAGAGCAGGCGCTTGAAGCGTTCAAGGAGCATAACCGCATCCGCGTCGTCACAATGGATGAGGGCTTCCTCGGAAACGCGAGTTTCTTCCGCTACGCCAGAGACCTCGGCAATCCGCGCGGCGATATGTACGAAATAGGTTTATGGGAAGATTCTATCGTCGAAAGTGGCGACAATATCATGTACGCTATCAATATCCCGCAAGAAAGCGTCACGATTCCTGAGACCATCGACGGCATCCGCGCCGCGATGAAGATGCAGTCTGATTCTAAGTCCGCAACCGCCGAGACAAATAAATACTTGGGGTTGGGGAAATGGAAGTAAGGAGTTTTCAGGTACTCTGCATACAGCCGAGTGACTTGAATCAATGACGGAATTACAGGGCTTTACATTGCGAAATTCGCAGGGATATAATAAATATCCATAATGTAAAGCCCTGTGTATGTATCGTATAAATAGTAGTTCATAGAGACAAGGTCTATAAGGAGAAAAAACACATATGAACATTTGGCATGATATACAATCGGAACGCGTCAAGCCAGAGGATTTTTTAGCTGTTATTGAGATTGAAAAAGGCAGTAAAATAAAATATGAGTTAGATAAAGAAACAGGCATGATTATTCTTGATCGTATTTTATATACATCCACACATTATCCTGCAAGCTACGGCTTCATACCACATACTTATGCAGATGACGGCGATCCACTTGATGTTCTCATACTATGTTCTGAGCCTATAGCGCCGCTCACGTTGGTACGAGCTTACCCTATTGGGGTCATTACAATGCTTGACAATGGCGCGAACGATGAAAAAATTATTACCATTCCGTTTGAAGACCCTACATATAATGTTTACCGCAGTATTGAAGCATTGCCGTCTCATACTTTTTCTGAAATGCGTCATTTTTTAAAGTATATAAAGAACTGGAAAACAAGGAGACCGCTGTAAACGAGGTAAAAGGCCCGCGAGATGTCATTGAAATAATAAAGCATACTATTAATCAATACGAAGCGAAATTCGGTTTGAAAGACAACACATTTTAATCTCTTTCAATAGAAATTTTCTATAATATATTTGAAAAATATGGCAAGCATGTATTCATTTATGAAGTGTGTGGAAATAAACATACGAGGAGGATTTTTTCTTTGAGTAGGCTTCTTTTAAAAACTGCCTTACCGAGCCGCAAAACCGTCGACGATATATACGCGGGATTCAGCCGTAGAGCCGCGTCCGGCGAGCGCGGAGTATGTCCGGTCGAATTGACGGTGACTTTTTTGCGGTTATGTCAGGCTCAAAGCTGCGGAAAATGCACGCCGTGCAGGGTCGGGCTCGGCAAAATCGCGGATTTGCTTGAAAATATTCTCGCCGGTAACGGCAACCCGAAGAATTTGGAGCTTATTCGCAGAACTGCCGCTGCAGTCGCGGATTCAGCCGACTGCGCCGTCGGCTTTGAAGCCGCCGACACGGTGCTCAAAGGCTTGGATACATACAAAAAAGACTTTGACGCGCATGTAAACAACGGTTCGTGCATCGCGGCGGGTCAGGCTGTGAGCTGCAAGTATAACTGCCCCGCCGATGTGGATATTCCCGGCTATATAGCCCTTTGCGAAAGCGGTCGTTACGCTGACGCCGTTCGCCTAATCAGAAAAGACAACCCCCTGCCGAGCACATGCGCGTTAATCTGTGAGCATCCCTGCGAGGAATATTGCCGCCGGGGAATCATGGACGACGCTGTCAATATCCGCGCCATAAAACGCGCCGTAATCGAAAAGGCGGGCGAAGTATCGCCTGATTTATGCGCGCCGAAAACAGGCAAAAAGGTCGCTGTGATTGGCGGAGGTCCGGCAGGGCTTACGGCTACGTATTATCTCGCCCGCATGGGTCACGGCGTCACGGTTTACGAAAAGCGTAAGCGGCTAGGCGGTATGCTTCGCTACGGTATTCCTCTTTACAGGCTGCCTGACAAATACCTTGATGCGGATATAGACGCTATTATAGCAACAAACGTCGAAACCGTAACGGAAGCCGAAATCGGAAAAGACATTTCCTTTGACGAGCTGCGCGAAAAATATGACAGCGTGCTAATTACAATAGGAGCGCACGGAGAAAAGACGCTTGGTATAACGGGTGAGGACAGTAATGGCGTTTTGTCAGCCGTTAAGCTGCTCTCCAACATGGGCGACGGCAATCCACCTGATTTTAAAAACAAAAACATCGTCGTAATCGGCGGCGGCAACGTCGCTATGGACGCGACAAGAACGAGCATACGTCTCGGCGCGAAAACAGTACGGTGCGTCTACCGCCGCCGTGTTGCGGATATGACAGCCCTGCCCGACGAAATCGAGGGTGCAATCGCAGAGGGCGCGGAAATCATACCACTTTTGGCGCCCGCTCACGTTGAATGCGACGGCGAAGGCAAGGTTACAGGCGTGATTTTCCAACCGCAAATTATCGGTGAGTATCGCGGCGGTCGCCCTGCTCCGCGAAACGCAAAGCTCCCCGAGGTGCGCATAGCCTGCGACATTGTAGTGGTGGCAATCGGTCAGGCGATTGAATCCGAATACTTTAGGGCTTGCGGGATTGAGCTTCGTTGGGATATGCTTAAAACTGATTTGAGCTGCGAAATTCCCGGTATGCCCGGGGTTTTCGCGGGTGGCGACTGCACGTTCGGTCCTGCGACGGTTATACGCGCAATCGAGGCGGGCAAGGTATCGGCGGCGAACATTGACGCGTATCTCGGATACTCGCATCAAATTGAGGCAGGCGTTGAAATTCCTCACGTCGGTCACAGCCATAAAGCCATGTGTGGGCGTGTGACAAATACCGAGCGCGGGGCTCTTTCGCGAAAGCATGACTTTGAGCTCGTTGAGCTGCCAATTTCCGACGAGGAAACGGCTCAGGAATGTTCAAGATGTCTGCGTTGCGATGAACACGGATTAGGCGCGTTTAAAGGCGGGAGGTCTTTGAAATGGTAAGTTTAACAATAGATAACAAGACTGTAACTATCGAAGACGGCACGACAATACTTGAAGCGGCGGCTTCCGCCGGCATAAAAATCCCGACGCTGTGTTATCTCAAGGATCTATGCGAGATTGGCGCTTGTCGTGTTTGTGTGGTAGAAATCGAGGGCGACGCAAAGCTTTCCGCCGCCTGTAATACCGGAGCGGAGGACGGCATGGTCGTCTATACGAACAGCCGCCGTGTACGGGAAGCAAGGCGAATTAATGTCGAGCTGATTCTGTCGGGACACAACAACAATTGCACATCCTGCGTTCGTGGCGGGAACTGCTCGCTGCAATCCCTCGCGGAAGATTTAAATATCCCAGAAGACCCCTACGATAAAAAAATAACCTCGAAAGAATGGTCGCAAGATTATCCGCTGATTCGTGATGAATCAAAATGCGTAAAATGTATGCGCTGTATTTCCATTTGTGAAACGGTACAGTCGCTTGGCGTGTGGGATACGCGCGGCTCGGCCTCTCGCCTGACTGTAGATGTTGCCAGCGGAGAAAGCATAGATGAAAGTGTCTGCGTACTGTGCGGGCAATGCGTCACCCACTGCCCTGTGGGGGCCTTGAGTGCCCGCGACGACACCGAAAAGGTCTTTGACGCACTATCAGACCCCGACAAAATTGTCATCGTGCAGCTTGCTCCGGCTGTTCGCGCGGCGTGGGGCGAGGGTCTGGGTCTCAGCCGCGACGAGGCCACAGTCGGGCGAATGGTCGCCGCCGTTCGAGCGCTTGGCGCGGATTATGTATTCGATACCAACTTCTCCGCCGACCTCACGATTATGGAGGAGGGCTCGGAATTATTGCAAAGATTGACTGGCAAGGAGAAACGCAACTGGCCTATGTTTACATCCTGCTGTCCCGGCTGGGTTAGTTTCGTAAAATCGCAGTACCCCGACATGCTGCCGAATCTTTCCACTGCGAAATCCCCACAGCAGATGTTCGGAGCGGCGGCAAAGACATGGTTCGCGAAACGGACGAATATCGACCCCGCAAAAATCTTCTGCGTTTCCGTTATGCCCTGCATGGCTAAGAAAAACGAATGTACGCTGCCCAATATGTCCGGTACTGGAACAGGTCAGGATGTTGACGTTGTAATTACGAGCAGGGAGCTTGCGCGTATGCTGAAAGCCTGTCACATCAACGCACAAGAGCTTGAGGAGGAACAATTCGACGACATACTCGGCGAGGGCACAGGCGCGGCCGTGATTTTCGGCGCGACCGGCGGCGTAATGGAGGCGGCTTTGCGCTCGGCATACTATCTCGCGACAGGCAAAAATCCTGAGCCCGATTCTTTCTCGGCGGTTCGGGGCATGAACGGATGCCGCGAAGCTGCCGTTGACATTGACGGGACAACGGTTCGCGCGGCTGTTGCGAGCGGGCTTGCGAACGCGCGGGAGCTTATTGAAAAAATCAGAAGCTGCGAGGTCGAATACGATTTTATCGAAATCATGGCTTGTCCCGGCGGCTGCGTCGGCGGCGGCGGACAGCCAATCAAGGACGGCTGCGAGCTTGGCACCGAGCGTGCACCCGTGTTGTACGGGCTTGATAAAAACTCCAAAATAAGGTTTTCGCATGAGAATCCATCCGTATTAAAGGCTTATGAGGAATTCTTTGAAAAGCCGTTGTCGCATAAATCACATGAACTGCTACATACGGAGCATGGCGTTAAAAAGTTATAATCTGTGTTGACAAAGCTATTCAATGTAGTATGCGTAGATATGTGACCGCCGCCGTTATGAACGCATACGGCGGCGGTTTGACATGAAATGATAAAATGAAAGGTGGCTATGCATGATTTTACCAATGCTCGTAGTAGATAAAAACGTTGGGTTTTCTCTGAAAATACAGGCTGAATGGCTTAAACGCGGGATCTCTACTGTCCGCGTTGATACTATGCAGGAAGCCATAGAAAAGCTCGGCAGAAAATCATTCCTGTTTACTGCCATAAACGCTGATAACACAAACTATTTACCGCTGTTGAGAATAATGGCGGATATATCGCCTACGCCAATTTTTATCATGACCTCAAATTTTACGGTATGCGACCAAACTGAAGCGTTTCAGCATGGCGCTGATGGATATGCTCCGTTTTATGATAATGTAAATGAAAGTATTGATTCCGCGCTGGCCTTATTGCAGAAATGCAATGAGAGAAACCGGCAATCAAAAAGACTGCCGGAAGTCATACTGCATGAAAATATCTTTGTATTGCCATCTTTTCGCAAGGCATTCTATAATGATACGGAAATCGACCTTACGAAAACCGAATTTAATCTGCTTTATTACCTTATGTCCAATCGCGGGCGGGTATTAACATTCAGGCAGATATATCGAAAAATACGGGGCGCTGAATATCAAGATTCGCCGCACAGTAATATACGAAATCATATAAGCAGGCTTCGGGAAAAGTTAATAAAAATATCAGGCAGAGATTACATTGAAAATGTGAGGGATGTGGGGTATCGGTTTATTTTGCGTGACGACAAATAGATATATAAAACGACTAAAAATTACATATAGTCATTTGAATTGAAAGCAGTCTATGACAGCATCGTGAAAACAGTCATATTCTGGCAGTACGCAACGCAATCTACACTTCAACCAAGCCCAAAACTTCTCGATCGGATTAAGGTCAGGCGAATAAGACGGTAAAAACAATACATCGCACCCTGCTTTTTCTGCCAACTCACGCAGTTTTGCCTTTCTGTGTAAAGAAGCGTT
>JGI24701J34945_10000280_pt1 | contig 27911 bp, 26 predicted proteins | sample TergutTh196P3_FD_34945 | JGI IMG/M metagenome (IMG submission 34945)
GATATCGCGGTGGAAAAAGACGCGATTATTGAGGCTGCAAGAAAGAAAGCCGCCGAAAAGGCCGCACAGATTTTAGCCGAGGCAAAAACCGAGGCGGACGAAATCAAGGTGCGTGCAGCCGAACAGGCCGAGGCGGAGCTTAGACGTGTTGAAGACAGCGTAAAGAACACCATCATAGAGGTTTCCACAACCATGTCGGAGAAGTTCATCTCTATTTCAATAGACAATGAAACCTGCGATAAGCTCTTCAACGAAACGATGGCGGAGCTGGAGGAAGTAACGTGGCAGAGTTAAGCGTACGTTATGCGACGGCCCTGTTTGATCTTGCCGCCCAAAGCGGCGAGATTGAAAAATATGTCGAGCAGGCCGGTTTTTTGTGCGATGCGCTCAAAGACGAAGAATTACAGCGTATTATCACGCACCCCAAGGTTTCAACTTCGAGTAAGCTCACGCTTTTAAGGGAATCCTTTGCCGGACGTATCTTTGAAGATTTGCTCGGGCTTTTATATCTTGCGGTCGAAAAACGGCGCGAAGCTTTTTTGATACCGGCGCTCACTGAGTTCATCAGCCTAGTCCACGGNCAAACAAGGAAAACAACGGCTAAGGTCGTCGCGTCAAAACAGCTTGACGATCGGCAAGTTGAGAGCCTTGAAAAGTTTTTATCAGAAAAATTAAGCAAGCAGGTAGAGGTTTCGGTAAGAGTTGACCCGTCGGTGCTTGGCGGTTTTTCCGTACATGTCGATGACTTTCTCATCGACAATACGATAAAAAAGCGGCTTTCCGATATGAAAAACAGTATTAAAAGGAGTATGATTCATGATTCTTAGGCCTGAAGAAATAAGCTCCGTAATAAAACAGCAAATCAAGGCCTATTCCTCGAAGCTGGACGTTTCCCAAGCCGGAACAGTCATTCAGGTCGGGGACGGCATAGCAAGGGTTTACGGCTTAAACGACGCGATGAGCGGCGAGCTTTTGGAATTTGAGGGCGGCGTCACAGGTATCGCCTTAAACCTTGACGAGGACAGNATAGGCTGCATCCTGATGGGGCCGGACGCGGATATCAAAGAGGGCGACCCCGTAAAGAGGACAGGCAAGGTCGCCGAGGTCCCTGTCGGCGACGCGATGCTCGGGCGCGTTATAAACGCGGTTGGGCAGCCGATTGATCAGAAAGGGCCTATCCTTACCGAGACGACGCGCAAAATCGAGCGCACAGCACCGGGCGTCATCACGCGGCGTGAAGTAAACGTGCCGCTTCAAACAGGAATTAAGGCGATTGACGCGATGGTCCCGATTGGGCGGGGGCAAAGGGAGCTTATCATCGGCGACCGCCAGACAGGTAAGACCGCGATTTGTATCGATACCATCATCAACCAAAAGGGCAAGGGCGTTTTGTGTATTTACGTTGCGATCGGTCAAAAGGTATCGACAGTCGCGCGTATCGTAAGGACGCTTGAAAAAACAGGCGCTATGGAGTACACCACCGTTGTCGCCGCCACCGCCAGCGACCCCGCGCCGCTTCAGTACGTGGCGCCGTATGCGGGCTGCGCAATCGGCGAGGAATGGATGGAAAAAGGCAAGGACGTCCTGATTGTTTACGATGATCTGTCGAAGCACGCCGTTGCGTACCGCGCTTTGAGCCTCTTGCTTCGCAGGCCGCCGGGCCGCGAGGCGTACCCGGGCGACGTTTTCTACCTCCACTCAAGGCTTTTGGAGCGCGCAGCGCGGCTTGACGAAGCGTTCGGCGGAGGTTCACTGACCGCTTTGCCAATCATTGAAACGCAGGCGGGCGATATTTCCGCGTACATCCCGACAAACGTAATCTCCATCACCGACGGGCAGATTTACCTTGAAGCCGAGCTGTTTAACAACGGCGTGCGTCCGGCTGTCAATCCGGGGCTTTCGGTCTCCCGGGTCGGCGGCGCCGCGCAGGTTAAGGCGATGAAGAAGCTTTCGGGCCCGCTTCGCGTTGAGCTTGCGCAGTACAGGGAGCTTGCGGCTTTCGCACAGTTCGGCTCCGACCTTAACAAGGACACGCTCGACAGGCTGAAGCAGGGCGAGCGCATAGTTGAGATACTGAAACAGCCCCAGTATGAGCCGATGGCGGTAGAGCACCAGGTTATCGTGCTTTACCTTCTCATAAACAAATATTTTACAGATGTGTTTGTCGAAAACACACAGGAATTTGCAAGCTCGCTGCTTCGTTTTATAGACGGAAGCTACCCGAATATCCCAGAGGAAATCCGGGAAAAGGGCGATATATCCGACGAGCTTGAGGAAAAGATAAAGGCTGCAATCGCAGAATTCCAGCAAGTTTATCATCACAAAGAGCAGGTGATTTAATGCCGTCCATGAAGGCGATTAAGCGAAGGATTGCAAGCGTCAGCAACACAAAGCAGATCATGAAAGCGATGAACCTTGTAGCAGCTTCAAGGCTCCAAAAGGACAAGGAATTCCTAAAGGCCGTCCGTCCGCTTTTAACGGAAACAAAACGCATCATCGGCGGCGTTGGTTTTACCGAGGCCACGGCAGATAATATTTTTGTTAAAAACCGCAAGGTAAAAAACGCCGCCTTTGTCGTCATCACAAGCGACAGGGGATTGTGCGGCGGCTACAATGTGAACATCTCAAGAGAAGCTTTGGCTGTTATTAAAAGGACTAAAAACGAAAAAATCATCGCGGTAGGCTCAAAGGGCAGGGATTTCTTCAGGCGCCGGAACAGGAATATCATAAGCCGGTACACAAGCGCATCCAACGCGAATTTCTACGAAGACGCGCAGCAAATCGGCGCAACGCTTGTATCGATGTACCGTGCGGGCGAAATCGACGAGGTGTATGTGGCGCATACTAAATTTGAGTCGATGCTCTCGCATGTGCCGACGGTTGACAGAATCCTGCCGATTGCATCTGACGAGGGCAGCCTAAAGAAGCCTGAAGACGGTATGAGCTACGAGCCCGACGTCAACACGTTTCTCGAGCATGCCGTGCCGACTTTCGTCAATGCTTTTCTTTACGGCGCTATGATTGAATCGGCTGTCTGCGAGCAGGCCGCGCGCATGATGAGCATGGACGCCGCCACAAACAACGCGGCTGAAATTATCGAGGACCTGACACTTTTGTATAACCGTACGCGTCAAGGCATCATCACACAGGAAATCAACGAGATTGTAAGTGGTGCGAACGCTTTAAGTTAGAGCCTGTTCACATAAATGGAATGGGGGACGTGCCGTTCGCTTTATGTGAACAGGCCCTAGCGCCCTGACCGGTCACAACACTAGATATGAATGTATAAGGAGAGGGTACTTTTGGCTGAAAAAAACGCGGGGAAAATCCTGCAAATTATCGGCGCGGTACTGGATATCCGGTTTGAGGACGAGTTGCCTGCGTTGTATAACGCGATAGAAGTGAAAAAAGGCGACGAGACCGTGGTGATGGAAGTCGCGCAGCATTTGGGTGACCAGGTTGTGCGATGTATCTCCATGAGCTCTACCGACGGCCTTGTAAGGGGAATGGACGCGATCGATACCGGCGCGCCAATCTCAGTTCCCGTCGGGGACAATACCTTGGGGCGCATGATGAATATACTCGGCAAGCCGATTGACGGCAAGCCCGAGATCGAAACGGAAACCTTGTGGCCAATCCACCGCACGGCGCCGGGATTCGCGGCGCAGACTGCGATGACTGAAATGCTTGAAACCGGCATCAAGTCGGTTGATTTGCTCTGCCCTTATTCAAAAGGCGGTAAAATCGGGCTGTTCGGCGGCGCGGGCGTCGGAAAAACCGTACTGATTATGGAGCTTATCCGCAACATCGCAACCGAGCATGGCGGCTACTCCGTTTTCGCGGGCGTCGGCGAGCGCACACGCGAAGGCAATGATTTATACAACGACATGATAAAATCCGGCGTTATCAACAAGACGTCGCTTGTATTCGGGCAGATGAACGAGCCGCCCGGCGCAAGGATGCGCGTCGGGTTCACGGGGCTTACGATAGCGGAATACTTCCGCGACGTTTCAATGCAGGACGTTTTATTGTTCATTGACAACATCTTCCGTTATGTTCAGGCGGGAAGCGAGGTTTCGGCGCTTTTAGGGCGCATGCCAAGCGCCGTCGGATACCAGCCCACGCTCGCGACCGAGGTCGGCAGCTTACAGGAGCGCATCACGTCCACGCAGACGGGCTCAATCACCTCCGTTCAGGCGATTTACGTTCCGGCGGACGACTTTACCGACCCCGCCGCCGCGACGACGTTCGCCCATTTGGACGCGACGACGGTTTTGTCGCGCGCAATCGTCGAGCAGGGGATTTATCCCGCGGTCGACCCGCTTGAATCCTCATCGCGTATACTCGAAAAGGAAATACTCGGCGAGGAGCATTACAACGTCGCCCGCTCAGTGCAGAGCATTTTGCAGCGCTATAAAGACCTTCAGGATATCATCGCGATTTTAGGCATAGACGAATTGTCTGAAAACGACAAGCTAATCGTTGACCGCGCCCGTAAGGTGCAGAGGTTCCTTTCGCAGCCGTTCTTCGTGGCTGAAAAGTTCACGACCTTGCCGGGCAGGTATGTTCCTGTCGCAGAGACTGTCCGCGGATTCGGCGAGATTATAGACGGAAAACACGACGAGATACCTGAAAGCCTGTTCCTGAACGCGGGGACCATCGATGAAGTAACCGAGCGTTTTCAGAAAATGAATGGGTGACGTTATGGCGAAGAGTAAAATTCATTTGCGCGTCATAACGCCGGACAGGATCAAATTCGACAATGTAGCCGATATGGTGATTATGCGCACTACTACAGGCGATATGGGTATTTTGCCGGGCCATGCCCCGTATTCGGCCGCGCTTGATTACGGCGCGCTCAGGATACTGGACTTGGAAGAGGGCTATGAATACAGAATCGCGGTATTCGGCGGGATTGCCGAAATTAAAGACGATGTGCTGACGGTCGTTGCAAACGCCGCGGAACGCCCTGAGGACATCGACCGCAGGCGCGCTGAAAAAGAGCGCGACAAGATGCAGCGGCACTTGCAGGAAAGCGCAGACAATTTAGACCTGCAAAAGGATCACGCAAGGCTCAGGCGTATGCTGGTGCGGCTTGAGGTCAGCTCATACCCGCTTATCAAAAAGCATGATAATAAGCCTGATACGGAAAAATAACCACTCCGCACCGTCGTGATACGCGCGATACGATGATTTAACCCTCTGCTTTTCAAGGCAGAGGGTTGCTGTTTTGTTCCGCCGTTAATGCGGCTGTTGTTTATCTTGGCGGCCGGCGTGTTGCTGTTGCTGGTCTCGGTGGCTGGGGTGGTGGTGCTGATGGTGTATATGGTTTAATTTGTGGCCATGCTTCCTTGAGAAGATCATGATGACAGGCAGCAGGAACATCGCGACAAAACCGGCGGCATACCCGTTGTTGTACAAATTAAGGCCGCTGTTTAAGAACCCGATGTGCGTTGCGATGTTGAGATGTAAAAATCCCGCGATAACACCCCATATCCACCCGAAATCCCCGGCGATTGGGGCCAAGCCTGTGGAAAACAAAATCGCGATAACGTTTATAGGGTGCGAGGGGTCCCAACGGTTGACATAAGCCGAAATGACCGCGCCTATAAAAATAGGGATCACATTCTTTAGATGCTTACCGAAGCTGCCGAAGCCTGCGATTGTTAAAACCCCGGCAATCGCGGGCCCGTTTAAGTCGGCGCCCAAAACAAGTATCAGCGTCGTGGAAAAAGCGCATAACGCACCGATATTGATATAGATGCTGTTATGGTATACAGCATAATAATCGGAGCTTAACGTGCCGGAGGTTTTGAAGATTTCAAAATATCCGCGCAGGTTTTCTTTTATGTCTCCTATGAAAAGGCCGCACAAAATCATAGCGATTGAAATCATATACAAAAATGCCGCCAAAATCTGGTTGTTTCCGCTGCTGAAAATCTCTTCCGTCGGAATCTCAATGCCGATGCTTTTTAAAAGCGAGATAATCACGGTGGAAATAAGCCCGCCTGCAAACCCCATGTTATATAGGTTGTATCCGCTGGTTGCCCTGATGGAGTTTTTGGAGATTACGGGGAAAATAAACCCGATAAAAAATCCGGTCAGAATACCGCATAAAATTCCTAACGGACGGCTTAAAACTCCAAGAAACGCTATTTCACTGACGGCGGGCGAAAGAGTTGCGACCAGCAGCGAGGCAAGCTCATAATTTGCAAACGGCTCTTTTTTGTATTTCGCATACATCCATACGCCGATTGTAAGCGGGATCATGTTAAAGAGGTTTTTGCCGAAAAAGGCAAACCCTACCGACAGCCATATTCCCATGATGACCGCGCCGTTTGGCTTGATCCTTGACAACATCAGCATCAATACGGCGGCGGTGCCGACGAACGCCGAATTTAACAAGGTCGCGCCGATTCCGCCAACCGCTATGTAATCCGTGAAAAGCACACTGCGCGAAACAAGGATTCTCATAAATCCTGAAAATATCTGCTGCGGCGTCTCAAAAGTAAACGCAAACAGGATAAATCCGGCGAAAATATAAAGCATAATTGCATATGGCGTGTATAGGTGAACATGCCGTGATAATTTTATTCCCATAAACCCCTCCAATGTTTTAAAAGTCGCCTAACAGAACAGTTAAGCGGCTTTATGAATCCTTTTATTTTAGTATATCACATGGTTATCTTGCTGTATAGTATGATTTTATTGGATTTGGAGATATTATTTAAAAACTGGTAAAAGGTAAAAAAACATGGATAAAATACAAACTGAAATCAATAAAAACAGAGAAATGTTCGAGCAGGCGTTTTATGTTCCGGAGAACAAGGACATCGTGTTCAGGGATTTTAATTTTTCAGGCAAAGCGGCGTTTATCGTCTACATCGACGGTATGGCGAGCCAGGATAAAATCAGCGATTTTATCCTGCGCCCGCTTCTTAACATGAGCAACTCGGGATATAACCTTAATAATATACTGCAAATCAGCAGCGCCGAGACCGAAACCGATTCCCAGAAAGCCGTAAAGGCGCTGCTTACCGGCGATTGCGTTTTATGCGTTGACGGCGATGATTTCGTCTATATATGTGAAACGAAGGGCTTCGATAAGCGCGGCGTCGATAAGCCGCAGGTTGAAAACTCCATTTTAGGCGCTCAGGAAGCGTTTACCGAAAACTTAAGGACGAATACGGCGCTGGTCCGCAGGATTATCAAAAACCAAGGCTTAATGGCCGAGTCGTTGACGCTGGGCCGCATGAACAACCTTTCCTGCTGTGTCATGTACGTAAACGGCATCGCGAACACCGATACGGTAAACGAGGTAAAGCGGCGCCTAAACGGGATTGAAACCGATTTTATCCAAAACGGCGGGATGGTCGAGCAATTTATCGAGGACACGGGGTTTTCTCTGTTTCAAACCATACTCACGACGGAGCGGCCCGACAATACCGCGGCTCTTTTGATGCAGGGGCGTATTGCCGTCATCGTTGACGGAAGCCCGCGCGTCATCATCGCGCCCGTTACGTTGTTCAATATCCTAAAAACAAGCGAGGAAAGCGCGCTTCGCGCGCCGTATGCCTCCACCGTGCGCGCCATACGTATGCTCGCGGTTTTCGTGTCGCTGTTCACGCCATCGCTATATCTTGCGGCAACGACGTTTCATCCTGAGATGCTGCCGGCCAGCCTGTTGGTATCGATCGCGAAATCCCGGCTTAGTATCCCGTACCCCGCGCTGCTTGAGCTGATTTTGATGGAGGCGGCGTTTGAAATGATAAGGGAAGCGGGGCAGCGGATACCCGGGGCGATTGGCGGCACGGTCGGGATTGTCGGTGGCCTGATACTCGGTGAAGCCGCAATTTCGGCGGGGCTTGTAAGCCGCGGGTGTGTCGTTATCATCGCGCTGACTTCACTGGGTAATTTTGCGATACCGCAGTACCAGACGGCGTTTGCTGCGCGCATGATGCGTATTATATTCCTCATATCTGCGGGGTTTTTCGGGTTTTTCGGCATCGCCGCAGCGTTTGTTTTATTGGTTGGATATTTATACTCGCTTAATTCCATCGGCTCGGATTTTATTGGCCCCGTTTTTTCCGGATCCGTTTCCATGTTTCCGAGAAGGCCCGTATACAGCCACGAAAACCGTCCGCGGGAATTAAATACCCAGCGCCCGAGATCGCAGCCCGAAGTATCAAGGAAATGGAAGATATGAACATGGATACAGGTTCTAAGCTCAGGCCATATGACGGGGCGGCCGTCGCCGGGTTTTTATCGGTTTCGGGGCTTTTCTTTACGGCCTCCGCCATGATAACGGAGCTTGCCGGCCCCGCCGCGTGGATATCCGTTATCATGGCGCATGGTTTCATGCTGATTGTGTTCCTTCTGAACGCAGCGTGTACGCGGTGGCATAATGGCCGGGACATCATCGCAGTGACCACAAGCCTTATGGGGAAGCCCGTCGGATTTTTATACGGCTTAGCCCTCAGCCTTTACTTTTGTTTTTTTACAGGCGTATTTTTAAGGGAGAGCGCGGAAATCCTGAAAATATACGCATTGCCGCTAACTCCAATCTACGTGGTAGCCGGATTGCTCATACTCTGTGTTGTAACAATGAACCTTTTCGGCGGGCAATCCCTGATAAAAAGCGCGGGATTTTTCTTTATAACCGTCGTGTTTGTTATCGTCTTGATCCTGCTGCTTGGAGTAAACCGGTATAACCCGGATCATCTTTTCCCCGTGCTTGGCGGCGGCCTGGACGGTATCGCAATAAGCGGGCGGTACACGGCGTCTATGATCGGTTTTATACCGGCGCTCGCGCTGCTTGCCCCCGGGTTTCAAGGCAGCGGCGAGTACAAAAAAGCGGGCGTTACGGCGCTTATTGTATCGGCCCTTTTGTCAACCCTGTTTTATTTATGCCTTGTCATGACGTTTTCAGCTTCAGTCTCCGAGGAGATGGCAAGCGGGCTCATGGAGCTTGGAAAATCAATATACTACAATCATTTTTTTTACCGGTTTGAATCGTTTTTACTGTTTGCAATGATTTTTTCATCCGTCATGACCGCCGCGATCGGTTTATATATCGCCAGGAAAAGCGCGGGAATCATACTAAAGGTAGAATCCGCGAAAACGCTTACAGCCGTCTTGGCCGTTGTTATAGCGGCAGTAGTATTCTTTCCCGCAAACATGCTTGATTTTAAAAACCGGTACCTTTCGGCAATCTGGAATTACGGCGTTTTTTTTACCGCGGGCTCTCCGCTGATATTGTTCGCGGTAAGCGCGGTGAAGAGGGTGTTTAAAAATGAAATATAAACTTTTAGCCTGTGTGCTGTGTTTGATTTTATGTACCGGCTGCTGGGATAAAAGCGAGCTTGAAGACCAAATTTTCGTCGTCATGATGGGAATCGACAAGCACGATAGTGAAAACGTCAATGTAACAGTCGCGTTTCCTATGACGGGGGCAAGCGGCGGGGAAGACAAAATGGAGTATTCCGTGATGCGTGCAGCGGCGCCAAGCGTCGTCGAGGCGCTCAATCTGTTCAGTACAAAGCTGGCGGGGCCGCTGTCATACTTTTCAACAAAAACAATCGTCATATCCGAGGAGCTTGCGAAAGACGAAGCGTTGTTTCAGCGAGTGGTTTCGTCGTGGCGTTACGAGCAGATGCGAAACAACACNAACGTGATGATNTCATCCTGCAAGGCGTCCGACTTTATCGAAGCGCGGATGAAAGATCCCATTATCGACCTGCTGCATCAGGAGGACCTGATTCTTGAGCAGGCGAATTTTAGCGCGTATTACACGCCCGTTCAGTTTCTTGATCTGATTATCAATATGAAAACAGGAAAGCGCGACGGCGCCGCTATGTACGGCGGCGTCGCGGAAGAAGCAAAAGATAATGTAAAGGATGGATACTTGCCGGGCGAAATCCCAGTCGAGTCCGACAACAAAACACAGCTCGGAGGGCTCGCCATATTTTCCGGCGGGAAGATGGCGGGCGCATTAAGCTCCGGGGAAGCACAGACCTATGCCATGATGATAAAAAGCAGGACGCGCAAAATNTTAACGCTGCCCGATCCACAAAACGCGGACGGCAGCGTTGTAGTCTCAATTTTGCCGAACAGTAAAAGCAAAATCCACGGGCACCTAAACGGAGGCTCGCCCGTGTTCGATATCACGGTAAATTTAAACTGTATCGTTGAAAACGTCACAAAAGACACGGACTATACGACAGATGAAAACCACGCGGTCCTCACGGAAGAAATCACGAAAATATGCACCGAAAACATGGAATCGCTTATGAAAAAGCTTCAGGAATTAAACGCCGATACTTTAAACCTGGGCGATAAGCTAACGCGCCATTTCAAAACGACGCGGGAATGGGAAGACTACAATTGGAATAAAATCTACAAGGACGCCGAAATCCGCATCCATGTAAACCTTGAGATCGATCGCGCAGGTATTGTAAAGGCATAACTCTATACACACTCCTTGGCTATTGAAATTTTATCCGCTTTATTATACAATAGTATTGCGGATGTATCAAGCGGGGGAGGTGCTAAATCTGATATTGATCGACGAGATGAACGAAATGCTAAACGAAATTGCGGACGAAATACCGGAGCCGTTTTACGCGCATTTAAACGGCGGCGTGATTTTATCACCTAAAACTGTTTTGCACGATGACGACGTCGACGGTAGTTTGTTCACATTAGGGGAATACCACCACGACAATATGGGCAGGTATATCGTCCTTTACTACGGCTCGTTTCGCGAGACATGCGCGGGGATGTCAAGAAAAATGCTTTACAGAAAGCTTAAAAAGACTCTGCTGCATGAGTTCACGCACCACATAGAATCACTCGCGGGCGAGCGCGGGCTTGAACGCAAGGACGCGATTGNGATTGCAAAATACCGTCGAAAAATGGGATTATAAGTCAAATTCCTTGATGAAATAATTATATAAAACGGTTGACATATTTTCGCGCTTATGCTATGATAAATNNGGAGGGTTTACATATGAGCAAAAGCATGTACAGCCTTATACTAATCGATGAAATCGTAAAATCCGTGGATAAGCTCGCGCACCAGCGCGGAACAAACCGATCGAACCTGATAAACCAGATATTAGCGGAGCACCTCTCGCTTAAAACGCCTGAAAAGCGNATAAGCGAGATTTTTGTCCATACCGGCGACAATCTTGACGAGGACACGCTTCAGGTTGTTCAGTGCACAAGCGGTACGCTTGTGGTAAAGGGTGCTGTGAATTTCAAATACAACCCGACAATCCGTTACCAGCTAAATCTTAACGCCGCGCCGCGCGCGTATACCGGGGAGTTAAAAATCTCCACAAGGACACAGAGCAAGTCGCTGATCTACCGGCTTAGCATGTTTTATGAGCTGTGGATGCAGATTGAAAAGGCGTGTCCCGCTGAAATCCGTAAGAATAAACCGAAATTTGAAGTAGGCGGCGGGAAATTTTCCCGTGAGATTACTGTTTCGCACCGTGGCGAAGGCATAGACCACGAGGCGCTTGGAAAAGCAATTGCCGATTATCTGCATCTGTTTGACAAGACGATGTCCATGTTTTTCGAGACAAAGGCGGGCGTAGATGTTGGCACATACAAGGAAATGCTCTTAATGTACGAAAAATTGATTCAGGACAGCGAGATTATGGTATAGTTATTGATTCTAGCCGCATACTAAAGCCATATAAGAAACCCATCTTCCATAACAAGAAATGCCGGCGCAGTGAAGAGGATGGGTTCTAATACCGTTAAGGAGCGTATTATGGCAAAGGCGGGTATGAAAAGGCCAAGCCCCAAGGAACCCCACGGCACCGAAAGCAATAAGAAGAATAAATTCCCCAAAAATGACGCGCCGCCCGTGCCTGAAATAAACGGCAAGGCGAAGCATGGAAAAGCAAAAGTTGACGAATAGACGAAGCGGCAGCCCCGGATTATCCGGGGCTGCCGCTTTTTTCTATCGGTGCGTTAAGGCTTTAGGTCGGATTTTGACATTGGTTGACTGTAAAGCCGATGAGCTTAACACGATAAATCGAGTTCGGACATAAGCTCACATAGCCTGACGGTCCGGCGTTTATATCCGTTTATATATAATCGCTTTCATTTATTATTGTGTGGCGAAGCACAGCCCATAAATCTTCAAATATTTCGCCGGGGTCGCCGCATCCATCGACAATTAAGATATTCTCCTGCGCTTTTAAAAGCTCAAACGTTTTAAAGTACTGCTCTTTCGTCACTTTTGCAAACTCTACATTTTCATATTTTTCTTCAGTCGCACGCTCAATCGCGCGTCTTTTCTCACACTCCAGAGGGGGGACGTCGATGAAAATTGTGACGTCGGCACGAAGCAGGCCGGACACCGCTCTGTTATATGCTAAAAGGTCGTTTAAATCCGAATCCGTGCTTTGGTATGCATAATTTGAAAAATAATACCGGTCGCATATGACATGGTTTCCAGCCATAAGCTGCGGCAGGATTTCCATTTTAACGTGCTCGTACCTATCAGCCGCATACAGCAGCGCTTCCGTTTCAGGCTGGACTAAAACGCTCCGCTTGCCGATTCCGCGGCATATCGATCCGGGCACGCTGTCGCTTGGCTCGCGCGTGACAAATACTTTTCGCTTGCCGGCGGGCGCGCACAATACTTGCAGCCTCTTGCGCAGGTTTTCAATCTGCGTGGATTTCCCGCTGCCGTCCAGACCTTCAAAAACAATAAACTTACCTTTTTTTCCCATATGTATATCCTTTCCCGTTGGCTTGTCTTTTTAAATCTCTACGCGATCGTGTGAACTGCATGTGAACTTAAGCCCACATTCGTTCACATTTATGTTTTTTCACATCATAACACAAAGCAATCCAAAAACCAAGTAACATTACCCGGCTAACCGAAATATATTATAATAATACAGCGGATATCGCTGTAAAGTATATTGTCTATACATGGNTAAAGGGGAGTTTTAGATGGTAAACAGCGATGAATTATTAATTGTAATAGATGCGGGCCACGGCGGCTGGGATAACGGTGCAAGCTGGGAAGGCAGGCTTGAAAAGGACGATAACCTGCGTCTTGCTTTGGAGGTTGAGAAAGAGCTTAGAAGAAATAATATTCCTGTGCTTATGACGCGNGACTCCGACGTATACGTGTCGCTGACGGATAGGGTGAATATGGCAAATGAAGCGGGCGCGGATTTATTTGTTTCGCTTCACCGCAACTCATACATAGAGCATACGCCGACGACAAACGGCGTGGAAAACTATATTTATCTAACGGCGCCCGCCGAGACGACCGGCCTTGCGGCGCAGTTAGTGCTCGACAGCGTCGTGAGAGTGGGCGTACAAAGCAACCGCGGAGTAAGCCGCGGGAATTATTATGTCCTGCGCCGGACGGTGATGCCGGCAATGCTTTTGGAGATGGGATTTATCATCGACGAAAGGGATAACATGCTCTTCGATAAGCACCTGGAGGAATACGCAGCCGCCATCGTAAGAGGGATCATGCGGTATTTTAACCTTGAATACACACAAAGTCCCAACTGCTTGCCGCCCGAGCTTCCGGAATGCCCGCTGTGTCCGCCATGCCCCCCGGATACATTCAGGAGATGCAGAAGATGCCGCAGGATATTCTAACGAAAACTAACAATCAACGGGTATGATTTCCCCGCAGCAATCAAAGGCATAGCCTCCAAGAGCTTTGAGATTTTTTAAAAATTCCGCACTTTGAAGCGCCTTTATAAAATCTTGTATGTGGGATAGCTTTAAGAATTCCGCCGGAATCGCGAAATCATACTCCTCCTCGCCGACCGGGATAAAATCAAGCTCCATCGCTTTTGCGGCTGAGAATATCCCGAGCCCCGCGTCGGCGTCCGCGTTTTTTACGGCGGCGGCCACCGCCATGTGCGTTGCGGCCTCGCGCTCATATCCCGGTATATCGGCGAAAGGGATTCCCATCACTTTAAGCTTTGAGTCAAACAGCAGACGTGTACCGGCGCCTCGCTGGCGGTTGATATACCGGCACTTTGTTAAATCCTCAAGCCCCCCGATATTCAGGGGGTTTCCTTTTTGCACAATCAATCCCTGAACCCGGCCGACGCCCTTTATCAAAGCCATTTTTTTGCCGGTAAACAGCTTTTTGAGCACCGGGATATTGTACTCGCCGGTATCCTCGTCGAGCAAATGGACGGGAGCGATGTGCGATTCGCCGTTTTTAAGCGCAAGCAAGCCGCCCATGCTTCCCACATGTGTGCTTGATAAATACGAACCTGTTGAAAGCCTTGGCATTAGATCAGAGAGCACGTCAAGGATGAGATCATGGCTGCCGACGCTGACTACGGTGCGCTGCAAGTCGCTTAGCCTGCGGCAAAGCAGGACGTCCACGCTTGCCCCTGAATGTACGCCCTCTTCGTCCTGCCCGATGATGCAGAAGCCGTCGGCCCGTACCAGTGACATCGCGGCGCCCGCGCCGCGCGCGAGAGGCGACGCCACAAGACGTCCGCCGACCTGCCCAATCTTGACGCGGACATACTCGCGGTGCTTCAGCGATGAAACCAGCTTGCGTGTAAGCGTTGCTTTAACGATAGGCATATCATGTGCGGGCGAGCGCGAAAGCCGTGACAAAACCGGCGCCGCAAAGGTTTCGTATGCAAGATACGCCGAAACAGGATACCCCGGAACGCCGATCACGGGCTTTCCGTTCACAACGGCGAGGATTACGGGCTTTCCCGGCTTAATGTTTACGCCGTGGACAACGACATTGCCAAGCTCCCTTAGAATTGACGCGGTGTAATCGTCGCGCCCGGCGCTAGTACCCGCGATGATAAGCGCCATGTCAAAGCGCCCGGTTACGTCCTGTAAGGTGGATTTTAATCTTTCATATTCATCGGGGACAGGGGAAAAGCGCTCGGGTTCTCCGCCGCTATGGCGCACCAGCGCTTCAAGCATCCTCGAATTGGATTCGATAATCGAGCCCTCCACCATTTCTTCGCCGGGCTCAATCATTTCGGTGCCGGTAGGGATTACGGCAACGCTCGGTCGGATATACACCGAAAGCCTTGTAATACCGCCTGAAAGCAGCACGCCAATGTCGACCGGGCGTATTTGATGGCCGCCGGGGAGAATCATTTCACCTGAAACGATATCCTCGCCCACAGGACGGACATGCTGCCAGGGGGAAGCCGCGAAGCGTATTGTCACGGCGTTATCTTCAACAGTCTCCAGTATATCCTCCGCCATGATGACCGCGTCATATGGCGGGCGGATGGGGTCGCCCGTGTCAACCGCCACAAAATCAGGCTCCTTTAGCGTGAGGGGAGCGGTCTCGCTTGCCCCGCGTGTGCGGTCGCTTATAACGGCAATGCCGTCCATCGCGGCGCAATTGTACAAGGGCGAGCTGCACCGCGCATATACGGCTTCGCTTGTTATCCTGTCAAGCGCCCGGATGACCTCGATATCCTCCGATTTTGCTTTCAGATAAGGCGAAAGCGCGTCCTGAAAGCGCGTAATGGCCTCCTCGACAGGCAGACTTTTCAGATAAAGGTTCCGTTTCGGCATTGCGGACCTCCGTTAAAATAAATGTACCATAACAAGCTCTCCCGTTTTAAGTCCCTCCGTGTCGCGCGCCGTTACAAAGTAGCCGTCCGCCTGCGTGAGGGTTGTGATCAGGCCGGATTTGCCGAACACCGGCTCCGCGGTATAGCCGTCGGCGTCATAAATCAGCTTGCACGGCCAGCAGGTGAGCTTGCCGGGCGACGACGGCGCGTTACAGGAAAGCCGCGCGGGAACGGCAGGCGGGCCTTGGCTGCCCGTCGCTTCGCGCAAAAGCCAGCCAAGCACCAGCTCAAAAACGATCATGGCTGATACCGGATGCCCCGGCAGCCCTGCCATCAGCGTGCCGTAAGCCTCGTCATACCCTAAGATGGTCGGTTTTCCCGGCTTTATCGCAATTCCGTGCGTATAAACGCCTGACAGCGAAAGCTTGTCGAAAACCTTTCTTGTCATATCCTTTTTACCCTTAGAGCTGCCGCCGGAAACAATGACAATCTCGCTTCGTTCCATCGCGGATTTTACCGCCTGCTCCAAAGCGGCTTCGTCGTCCGGCAGTACTTCTGTGCTTACAACGCAAAACCCGTGCTTTTTTGCAAGGGACGCAAGCGCGTAGGTGTTTATGTCCCTGATTTGCCCGGGTTTTGTGTTTTGCTTCAGGGAAACAAGCTCGTCTCCGGTAGAAAGGACCGTCACCCGCGGGGAAGTGTAAACGCAAACACAAGCAACGCCTGAAGAAGCAAGCGCTCCGATATCCTGAGGCAGGATTTTTTTGCCGCGGGGAAGTATGAGCGCACCGGCTTTCGCATCCTCTCCGGTCAAGACGACGTTCTCTCCATACGCGGCGCTTTGGCTTACCGCAATACCGTCCGGGCCGAATTCCTCCGTATATTCGCACATGACCACGGCGTCGGCGCCTTTAGGCAGCATGCCGCCGGTCGGAACCTCGACGCATTCGCCGCTTGTAATTGAAATTGTTGCAGGCTGTCCCATTTCAACCCGGCCTTTTACCGTCAAGAACACGGGCATGCTTTCTCCGGCGGCGGCGGTATCTCCGGATAAAACCGCGAAACCGTCAACCGTCGAGCGCCTAAAAGACGGGATATCCTCAACCGCGAGGACGTCCTTAGCCGCGATTCGCCCAAGCGATTCCAAAAGCGGAACTGATTCTTTTGATACTAGCCGGTCTTTCACACATAAAAGCATTTTTTCCCGCGCGGAATCAAGGCTGTCAACCTTCAAAAATTCCATCATCAGCCCCGCTTTCTATGCCGCCAACGCTCAGCCGCCTATGATGACCGGATATATCTTCAAAAAATCCCCGTCGGACAGGCAGTGGTCCTTGGGAACCGCTTTACCGCCGATTGTCGTTATGCCGGCTTCGTCAGACGGCAGCCCGATTGCTGCTACCGCGTCCATAACCGTGGAAGGTTCCGGCATATTGACGCAAACAGTATCCTTTTCCACATAACGTAAGGCCCATCTGCCGGTTTCAATTGTTACGTTCATTCCGCAGTCTCCAAGTCACTGATCTTTTCATGATATTTTTTTAAAATTTCATATGCCATGTTCTCGTCGAGCACTCCGCGCATTGACGGCGTTTCAAAGAACCGCTTGGGGAACCGCACGCTTTGAAGCTTAAAGCCAAGCGCCTTTTTAACGCGCAGCTTTGTTGCGTATATGCGGCGCGCTGTCGCCGTCAATTCGTCGTCCGTGATATCCTCGCCCACAGCGGCAAACGCGGAGATGATCGTCTCGCGGTCGTATACCTTGCGGGCAAAAAGGCACATTACAAGCGAATTGAGCATACAGCGCTCAATTTCTTCGTTTAAAAGCGCCTGTGCCATTTCATCGGGGTCAACGTTGTTGTCGGTAAGCCCCTGGTCGATTGCGTAGCCGCCGTTACATAAGTGCGAATGACGCGCCGCGACCGCCGAGCCCACAAGGGAGCCATACCCCGTATGGTATCCCGCCATTTCGTTTCCGGCGATGTGCATGGCGTAATCCTGCCCGCCGTATGCCTCAGACGCATATTTTACGCCCTGCCCGAGACTTTTGTAAAATTTATTTTTACCTGCGGCAAGATACTTCACGGCTTCGAGGTATTCCTCGTAGCTTCCGAATTTCAGCGGAACTATGGTGTCGTCCTGCGTGATAATCCCGTTTTCCAGAGCTTCGGTTGCCCATCCCAAAACGACGCCGGTACTCATTGCGTCCATGCCGAGGATTTCAACCTCTTCGATGAGCTCAAGTATCTCCCTTGGCTTCTTAAGGCCCAAAAATGTGCCCAATGCATAGATGAGCTCATAGTCGTAGGCTACCGATATGGTTTCGTATTCATGGCCGTGGGACGCAAACTCGCGCTTGAACTGCCCGATATGTATGCAGCCGACCGGACAACCGGTACACGCCACTTTCCGCACAAGATGAAGGTACGAAAAAGCCTCGCCCGAAACCTTATTCGCGTGTTCAAACCTGTTTTGCCGCAAATTAAGCGTGGGCAGCCCTCCGGCCGCGTTGAGCGGCTCAATATTGACCGGCGTGCCGATGTCGTGGTATTTCGCCATCAATTCGGTTGTTACGCACTTTTTATAAAGGTCCTGATAAGCCTTGAAGTATCTCTTGAAATTTTGTATCGGCACGCTGCGATCCCCGACGATACTGATGGCTTTGAGGTATTTCGAGCCGAGTACCGCGCCCAGCCCAAGCCGTCCGAAATGGCGGTAACGGTCAACAGTCACGCATGCAAAGGAAACCTGGTTTTCGCCTGCGGTCCCGATGCGGATAATAGAACGTTTGCCTCCATGCGCCCGTTTATTGTCGTCGCGGATCAGTCGCCCGACGCTGTCCTTGTTGTTGTTCCAGAGCGTTCTTGCGTCTTTAAATTGTATGTCGTTGGAAGAAATTGCAAGGTATGTGGGCCTATCCGCCTTGCCGTGGATGACGATGGCGTCAATCCCTGCTAAAAACATGCACATCGCCATGCGCCCGCCCGCATAGGATTCGCCAAGCTCGCCCGTCAGCGGTGAAATAAACATGGCGACGGTCTTTGTCAGCACCGGGTATATGGTTGACAACGCGCCAATCGCAAAAACAACCGGCTGGGCGGGGTCAAGGGGCGGCAGCTCGGGGTGTATGTTCTCCTCTAAAAGCTTTGAAGCGACTCCTACGCCCCCCATATATTTCTTTAGGTCCTCGCGGTCTTCAATACGGATTTTCTGAGTCTTCATATCTATATATAACACGCGGATCGTATTCTGATAAAGCACAAAACAGCCTCCTTGTTAATTAATCCGGAACCTCATCCATGGAAAGACACTCGTGCGGGCAATAACGCGCGCACAACCCACAGTGATGGCAAATAATCGGAAGATTGAGATCCTCGTCGAAATCAACCGCCTTTATTAAGCATGACGATTCACAGCGACGGCACCCCATACACTTTTTTTTCGACAAAATCACGCCTCCGCCTTTTCTCAGCGTGAGCGCGCCGGTCGGGCATACCTCGGCGCATGCCGGTTCACGGCAGGCATGGCAGACCGTTTCGACAAATTTACCGGAAATCCCGCCGTATGTACGGATTTTAATACAGCTTTTTTGAATGGAATGATCCTGCCGGTTTGCTCCGGCGCAGACGAACATACAAGTAAAGCATCCTATGCATTTGGACATATCACCTGTACTTAGAACCTTTGCCATATACTCCTCCAATAAAATAATTACATCAATTATACCACAACGATAATTTTTTCACAATAGAAAATTATACCCCTGCGCGAACGGGACGTTTTTTACTGTAAAGCTGTGGTCTTTTAAATAATTAAGGATTCCGGAATCCGTTTTGAAGCTGAAGATCAGCTTATAGGAATAAAGCGCCTGAAATTTATAAGAAATGCCTTTGTTCATGCGGTTTACCCCATATTTTGTATCGCCGGCGAGCGGATGCCCGATAAAGGCCATATGCGCGCGTATCTGATGTGTGCGGCCCGTAAGAAGCTCAACCTCCAAAAGGCTGAAGCCGCCAGATTCCGCAAGGACTTTGTATTTTGTCAGAGCGGTTTTAGCGCCTTTTACCGGAGTTTTTTGTATCTTAACGATATTATTAACGCTGTCTTTTGTGTGATAGCCTTTAAGTATGCCACTTTTTTTAGCGGGGACGCCGTGAACAAGACACATGTAAAGCTTTGTAACTTCACGATCCTTTATTTTTTTGTTCAAAATTTGAAGTGATGCAAAATTTTTAGCGGCGATTACGATACCGCCGGTATTTCTGTCAATGCGGTTGCAGAGCGCGGGAGTAAACCCAAGCTCGTCATCGGGATTGTATTCGCCTTTTTCGTACAGGTAACGCAAAAGACGGTTTATCAGGGTATCCCGGCTTTCGTTTTTGTCTTCATGGACCAGCATACCTGCGGGCTTATCGGCGAGCAGTATGTTTTCGTCCTCATAAACAATCTCAAGCTGTAAAGGGGCGTCCTTAAAAGACGGGGAAGCCACGGCAAAAAATTCGTCGCCGATATAAAGTTCCAGCTTGTCGCCAAGAACTGTCTTTTGGGCAATATCACATTTTTTACCGTTGAGCTTGATTCGCTTTAAGCGGATATATTTATACATAAGCGACTTGGGCAGCAGGGGAACGGCTTTTTGCAAAAACTTATCAAGACGCTGGCCCGCGTCGTTTGCGCCCACCGTAAAAATTCTCATAAGGCGCGTCACTTCCCTAATTTTTTATCCAAGTATACCACAAAAGCAAATTGCTTTGCAATTTGCTTTTGTGGTATACTATATTAACGATGTGCCGGTGCAGTTCAGCACAGGGACGAAGTCACGCGAGTTCGAATGCAGCTCAGCACCGCCGCGAAGCGATGCAACAACGGAGCACGGCATAAACGTCAGCAGAAATATTACCGCAAGAGGCGGCAGGTCATGGCGCCGACAGCAGGGGGGGAGAGAATGGGCAGTATTCACGACGGACACCGCGAGAGGGTTAAGAACGAGTTTCGGAAAATGGGCCTTGAACATTTTCCTGACCATAAAATATTGGAGATACTGCTTTATTATTCGGTTCCGCGCGCCGACACGAACATCATCGGACACAGGCTGATACGCCGTTTCGGGTCACTGTCAGGCGTTTTTGACGCGCCTTATGAACTGCTTTGCGAGGTCGATGGCGTAGGGCCGCAGACCGCCACGCTAATCAAGCTTGTTTCGTCCGTCATCAGGGCGTATATGGACGACCATACATCTCTGAACTGCGTGATAAAAACGCCTGATGACGCGGTAGAGTTTATGCGGTGCAAATTTTTAAGCGAATACGTCGAGTGTGTCTATATGGTGTGCATGGGTGCGAACGGCAAGGTTCTGTTCTGCAACAGAATCGCAGACGGAACACCCGAGACGGTAGGCATTGCACCTTCAGACATTGTAAAAGCAGCGCTTCGGGCAAACGCTGTAAAAGTCATGATTGCACATAACCATCCAAACGGTATATGCAACCCGTCAAGCCAGGACCTTCGCACGACAAGCATTTTATTTGACGAGCTCAGGCGTGTGGATATCGAACTCACAGACCACATCATAGTCGCGCAGGACGGCGTATACTCGATGAAGAAAAACAATATGTTTCCCGCGCGCAAAACCTCAGGAATTTTTTATGAACTGTAACAAAAGGGATATATCCTTACAAGTAAAAAGAAGTGGCGTACTTGTCATAAAGTTCATTTTGCCGGGACTGTAATATCATAACGTCGCTGTAAACCTCATTTGCGCGGGAGCGAAGCATACCGATCTGGACAGCCTGAAGCATCGCGATTACTAAAAATCCGGCAAGCACAACTATCAGACAATTCAAGCCCGGCGCGAAAGTTAAAAAGCGGCGCTTTCTTGCGTTACATTCGACAACTGATACCATCTTAAACGGCCTCCTAGAATTTATCTATTTAAATCATATTTCAATTAACTCGAAATGTCAAGATGATAATTTCAATAAAAATGTAACTTCAAAATTGTTGAAATTGCATATTTACGAATGTACAAGTTTATGTTACAATGGTTGCAATAAGGTAAAGGGTGGTGGTTTTATGTCGCTTGGGAACAGGCTTCGCGGTGCAAGGAAGCATGCCGGGTATACACAAAAATACCTTGCGCAGAAGATTGGCGCTAAGCATAATTCTGTCAGCAACTGGGAAAATGGGCTGAATATGCCCGATCCTGTCACGATTGAGTCTATCTGTAAGGTGCTTGACATTACGCCGAACTATCTGCTCATGGGCGATGAGCTCGGGGCTTCGGATTCCATCGGCGAAAAGCTTAATTTTTTGGAGATGGAGCTTCTTAGAAAATATAGAAGCCTTGACAAAAACGCCCGTGGAGCGGTGAACGCATTGCTCGGTTATTATTACGAGCTTATGGCGGAGAAGCATCCGGCTCCTGCCGCCGAGTATGCCGAGCCTGCCGCGCATGCCTTTGAGGTCGTTCAGGGCCGGATTTCCTTGCAGAGTGTTGCCGCCGGCACCGGCACGCACCTTGATGAAGACAGCTTTGAGCCAATTACGCTTAAAAAGACTAGCTTAACGCAAAAGGCTTTGTTTTACGTTCCCGTTTCAGGAAACAGCATGGAGCCCAAATATTATGACGGCGATGTCCTTGCGGTCGAAGACGCACCTGTCGGGTACGGGGAAATCGGCGTCTTTACGCTGGACGGGGCCGGTTATGTGAAAATAAGGGGCAAATCCGAGCTGGTTTCTCTAAACGAGGATTATGCTCCGATTCCTATGAACGACGACATAATCTGCAACGGCAGGGTAGCCGGTATCGTTAACCCCGCCTGGATTTTAGGTTAAGAAAGGCCGCCCGCATTAAATGGATAAATTTAATCTGCATTCGAGTTACCGCCCGACGGGCGATCAGCCGCAGGCAATCGCGAGGCTTGTCGACGGGCTTCACAAAGGCTACAAAGAGCAGTCGCTGCTTGGGGTTACAGGCTCGGGAAAGACTTTTACAATGGCAAATGTGATTGCCAAGGTAAACCGGCCGACGCTGGTTCTTGCTCACAACAAGACGCTGGCGGCGCAGCTTTGCAGTGAGTTTAAAGAGTTTTTTCCTGAAAACGCGGTTGAATATTTTGTCAGCTATTATGATTATTACCAGCCTGAAGCTTATATCGCGAACACCGATACCTACATCGCAAAGGATTCAAGCATAAACGACGAAATAGAGCGGCTGCGGCATTCCGCCACATCGTCTCTGGCAGAACGCCGCGATATTATCATCGTTTCGAGCATTTCATGCATCTACAGCCTGGGAGACCCCATCGACTACAAAAATATGGTTGTTTCACTGCGCAAGGGCATGGAAAAAAGCAGGGACGAGCTTTTGCGCAAGCTCGTAGACCTTCATTACGAGCGCAATGACATCAACTTTGTAAGGAATAAATTTCGTGTACGAGGCGATATTGTTGAAGTATTCCCGGTATATTCGGGTGATACCGCTATCCGGGTTGAGTTTTTTGGCGATGAAATCGACCGGATCAGTGAAATCAACACCGTCACGGGCGAAGTGAAAAATGTTGTGAACCACGCGGCAATCGTTCCGGCTTCACATTATATCGTGCCGCATGAAAAGGTCATGCTTGGAATCGAGGAGCTGCGCGATGAAATGCTCGAACGCGCGCGCTTCTTCAAAGAAAATAACAAATTAATCGAAGCGCAGCGGATTGAGGAGCGCACAAACTACGACATGGAAATGCTTCAGGAAATAGGATTTTGCAGCGGGATCGAAAATTATTCGCGAGTGCTTTCCGGGCGCACGCCGGGAAGCCGTCCCTTTACGCTTTTTGATTATTTCCCCGACGATTTCCTGTTTTTTATAGATGAGTCACACGTTACGCTGCCGCAGTCCCACGGCATGTATAAAGGCGACAGGGCAAGAAAGCAAAACCTTGTGGATTACGGCTTTCGGTTGCCGTCGGCTTTCGACAACAGGCCGCTCCGGTTTGAAGAATTTTATGAAAAAATCAATCAGGTAATTTTTGTAAGCGCCACGCCCGGCCCGTTCGAGCGCGAAAAATCGGCTCAGATCGTAGAGCAGATCATACGACCGACCGGGCTTATCGACCCCGAAATCGAGGTCAGGCCTGTTGAGGGGCAGGTTGACGATATCGTTTCAGAAATCAACATGCGCGCACAAAACGGCGAGCGGGTGCTGATTACGACGCTCACAAAAAAGATGGCGGAAGATTTAAGCGCGTTTCTTGACGGCCTTGGAATCAAGATAAAATATATGCACCACGACATCGACACCATTGAAAGAATGGAGATTATCAGAGATTTGCGGCTTGGTGAATTCGATGTGCTTGTCGGCATCAACCTTCTGCGAGAGGGGCTTGACATCCCCGAGGTTTCGCTTGTCGCAATTTTCGATGCGGACAAAGAGGGCTTTTTGCGCGGCGAAACGTCGCTGATACAGACAATTGGCAGGGCCGCGAGAAACGACCACGGAAAAGTCATAATGTACGCGGACCATGTCACCGATTCGATGGAACGGGCCATCGCGGAAACATACCGCCGGCGTGAAATACAGCTTAAATATAACCGGGAGCACGGCATCACGCCACAGACAATCAAGAAGGAAGTCCGCGAAATCCTTGAAATTTCCAGCAAGGAAAAAATCGAAAGCACCGGCGGTGCGAAGAAAATGAAACAGCTAAGCCCGCGTGAAAAATCCGAGCTGATACGCAAGTGGACGATTGAAATGAAAAACGCCGCAAAGATACTTGAGTTTGAACACGCGGCGTATCTTAGGGATAAAATCGAAAAATTAAAATCAGGGAAGTATTAATTGGGGGTTCATGATTGGCACGTGACAAGATTATTATAAAAGGCGCAAGGGAAAACAATTTGAAGCATCTCGACCTTGAAATTCCGCGTGACAAGCTGATTGTCTTTACAGGACTTTCCGGCTCCGGAAAATCATCGCTTGCGTTTGATACTATCTATGCGGACGGGCAGAGGCGCTATGTCGAGAGCCTGTCAAGTTATGCGCGCCAGTTTTTAGGCCAGATGCAAAAACCAAAAGTTGACAGCATTGAGGGCCTTTCGCCGGCCATTTCAATCGACCAGAAAACAACGTCAAAAAATCCGCGCTCAACAGTCGGTACCGTCACTGAAATCTACGATTACCTGCGGTTGCTATACGCACGCATTGGCATCCCGCATTGCCCCATCTGCGGCAGGGTGATACAGCAGCAGACAATCGACCAGATGGTTGACCGCGTTTTGAGTTTGCAGGAGGGGACGCGCATACAAATCCTTTCGCCGGTTGTACGTGGCAGAAAAGGCCAGCACACGAAGGAATTTGACACGGCTCGGCGCTCCGGTTACGCGAGGGTGCGCGTGGATGGAAGCATTTACGATTTGTCGGAGGAAATTCCGCTTGACAAAAACAAAAAGCATACGGTTGAAATTGTCGTTGACCGGCTTGTGGTAAAAGACGAAATCCGCTCGCGGCTTGCGGATTCGCTTGAAACGGCGGTATCGGTTTCGGGCGGGCTTGCGGTTGTTGACGTAGTGGACGGCGAAGAAATCACGTTTTCGCAGAATTATGCGTGTCCCGANCATGGCTTTAGCATGGACGAGCTTGCGCCGCGCATGTTTTCGTTTAACAACCCGTTTGGCGCATGCCCGAAATGTACGGGGCTGGGCGTGTTTTTAAAGGTTGACCCGGACTTGATTTTAAAGGATAAAAGTCTTTCCATACGCGAGGGCGCGGTTCGCGCGTCAGGTTGGTATTATGCGGAAGGCGGCATCGCGCAGATGTATTACGAAGCGCTTTCCAAGCGTTACAAATTTTCGCTTGACACTCCCGTTAAGGATTTGACGCCGGAAATTATTGATATTATCCTATACGGAAATAACGGCGAGAAAATCACGATGCACCGCGACAACGGCGTGATGAGCGGCACTTACACNAGCAGCTACGAGGGCGTTGTGAACAANCTGGAACGCAGGTACCGCGAAACGAACAGCGACTGGATGCGCGACGAAATCGCGCTGCATATGACGGAGATGAATTGCCCCGAATGCGGAGGCGACCGGCTGAAAACCGAGTCGCTCGCTGTTACTACAGGCGGTATAAACATCATGGCATTTTGCAAAATGTCAATTGACAAGGCCGTGGAGTTTGTCGATTCGATACGGCTTTCAGAGCGCGATATGATGATCGCCAAGGATGTGCTGAAAGAAATTTCGGAGCGCCTTAACTTCCTCAAGGGGGTAGGGCTTGGGTATCTTACGCTTTTTCGCGCGTCGGGCTCTCTTTCAGGCGGCGAAAGCCAGCGCATAAGGCTTGCGACACAGATCGGATCATCGCTTGTCGGCGTGCTTTATATCCTCGACGAGCCGAGTATCGGGCTGCACCAAAAGGACAACGACCGCCTTATCGCGGCGCTTAAACGGCTGCGCGACCTTGGCAACACATTAATTGTCGTGGAGCATGACGAGGAAACCATGTACGCCGCCGATTATATCGTCGATATCGGCCCGAAAGCCGGAATCCACGGCGGCGAGGTCGTCTGCGCCGGGACAATCGATGAAATCAAAAACTGTAAGAAGTCGATTACCGGCCAATATTTATGCGGTAAAAAGAGCATCCTTATCCCCCAAAAACGCCGCAAGCCAAACGGCTTATGGCTTACGGTCCGGTCCGCTTGTGAGAATAACCTGAAAAATATCGACGTGGAAATCCCAATCGGAGTTATGACGGCTGTTACCGGCGTTTCCGGTTCCGGTAAATCGTCGCTGATAAACGAAATACTCTACAAGGGGCTGGCTCACGATTTGAACAACGCAAAGGCTATCCCCGGCAAGCACGCGGACATTCTGGGTATTGAAAACGTCGACAAGGTCATCGCGATCGACCAGTCGCCGATCGGGCGCACGCCGCGATCCAACCCCGCGACGTATACCGGTATGTTTACCGACATCCGCGCGGTTTTTTCCAAGACTCAGGGCGCGAAAATGCGCGGGTACCTGCCCGGAAGGTTTTCGTTTAACGTTAAGGGCGGGCGCTGCGAGGCGTGCGAGGGCGACGGGATTATCAGCATTGAAATGCACTTTCTGCCCGATATTTATGTGCCGTGTGAGGTTTGCAAGGGTAAACGGTACAACCGCGAGACACTTGAGGTGAAATATAAAGGCAAAACCATCTATGACGTGCTTGAAATGACGGTCGGCGAAGGCCTTGAATTTTTCGANAACATCCCAAAAATCAAGCGCCGGCTTGAAACGCTCAACGACGTGGGGCTCGGGTATATCAAGATCGGGCAGTCGTCCACGACGCTTTCCGGCGGCGAGGCTCAGCGCGTTAAGCTTGCAACGGAGCTTTCGAAGCGCTCTACCGGCAAGACNGTGTATATTCTCGACGAGCCTACGACCGGGCTTCACAGCGCGGACGTCCACATGCTGACAGACGTGCTGCAAAGGCTTGTAGCGGCAGGGAACACGGTGATTTTAATCGAGCATAANCTCGACATTATCAAAACCGCNGATTTTGTAATTGATTTGGGTCCGGAGGGCGGCGACGAAGGCGGAAGAATCGTCGTCCAGGGTACTCCGGAGCAAGTCGCCGCGTGCGCGGGTTCATATACGGGCCAATACTTAAAACGGATTTTGCCGCAAAAAAAATGATAAGCCCGTATGCCGCCGCATCCGGGAAAATATTACAAGTTTGTAACACTACTTGGATTTATACGCAAGATGTGGTACTATGTGAATAATTAAACGCTAGCGAGGGGTAGTATGCTTAAAATTATACTTTACAGTCTCATCGCGGTGACGACTGCGCTTCGGTTGACGAATATTGTTTTTTTGCTGGTAAAAGAAGACACGAACGTACCGCTTCCTGTTTTTGCGGTCACAACGGTNATGATCATTTACGGCATCTTTTTGATTACGAAAAAATTCATAAACAAAGTCACCCTGCGGAACCTGATGCATTTTTATATTGTCCAGACCTTCATGATCGCCTTTAATCTGTTTTATGTCGCNTCTTTTTCCCCGCTTCGCATCCATGCGTCCGAAATCCTTGTGGTCGGTACTTTCATAGACATTTTAATGAACGGTACAATCATTTACTTTTGCACAAGGCGTCTTCGCAGCAGGTATTTCGCTGTAGTGGAGCCTGTCAGAAATGTATAAGCTTGCCATATTTGATTTGGACGGCACGCTGCTCAATACNCTCGANGACCTTGCGGCTTCCGCNAACTATGCGCTCAGGCAAAAAGGGTACGTTGAACATGCGGCTGAGCAGTACAAGGAGTTTATCGGGCATGGGCCTGTTCATTTGATTACGATGGCGGCGCC
>JGI24701J34945_10000286_pt1 | contig 27600 bp, 22 predicted proteins | sample TergutTh196P3_FD_34945 | JGI IMG/M metagenome (IMG submission 34945)
TCCATCTTGATAGCNTCGGACAAACTGGTCTGCCGGATGAGCGGCAAGGGATATTCCACCGGGTCTTCCAGGGTCATGATATGAATGGCCTCGGAATTCAGGTGATGAAGAATGGAATAAAGGGAGGTGGTCTTGCCCGCGCCGGTAGGCCCGGTGAGCAAAAATACCCCTTCCGGTCGGGCAAGCATCTGATCAATCAGACGACGCGCCGATTCGGACAACCCCAGCCCGGCAAGCGGCATGATGCCTTTTTGCCGATCCAGAATGCGAAGCACGATATTTTCCCCGTGCAGGGTCGGCTGACTGGAGACGCGAAAATCAATCGGCCTGCCAGAAACGTTAAGCGTCGCCCTGCCGTCCTGCGGGGCGCGGCTCTCCGCGATATTCATCCCGCCGATGACCTTCAGACGCACCGCTAACGCCCGCCAGCAGGCAATGTGCAGGGAACGAATCTGGCGCAGAATGCCGTCCTGACGATAGCGAATCCGCAAAAACCCCGCTTCCGGCTCGAAATGAATGTCGGACGCTTCCGCCTTTACCGCGTCAATCAGAATGGCATCAACCAGACGAACGACCGGATGATAAAGGTTCTCCTCCACGCCTTCCGCCGCCCCGTCTCCTGCCTCAAGTCTTGCGAGAATGTCGTCAATGGCAAGGGAATGCCCGTAGCAGCGGTCAATGGCAGCCTCTATTTCCGCCTCGCCCGCAAGCAGGAACGAAAAGGCGATTTCCCTGCCGTTCTGGCGTTCCATATGGGCGCGCAGGCGGTCTTGCCCTGGCAGGTCATGGCTGTCCGCCACTGCCAGCACGGTATGCGCCGCCGCCGCGTCATAAGCCAGCGGCAAGACCCGCAGGCGACGCGCCAAATTTTCCGGAATCAGGGCAAGCGCCGCCGGATCAACCGTCGCCAGGGAAAGGTCAATGGCAGAATGTCCGAATGTCTCCGCCAAAGCGTCGCGCAGCGCCGCTTCCGACAAAAACCCCAACGCCACCAGTATGCGCCCCAGCGCCTCTTTCTTCTTTTCCTGTTCGATCAAGGCAATCCGTAGCTGGTCGGCGGAAATCAATCCCGCCTCGCATAATGCTTCGCCTAATTTTCTCTGTGCTTTTTCCGGCGCTCTCATGGCGTTTAGATCGGTTTTTATTGAACACGCGTCGAGCGCAATCCTCGAAATGAATGGCGAGGTGAGCGAGACAGTTGTTTTATGGAGCCGAAGGCTCTCTGACTTGTACCGAGGAATCCCCGGCCTTCAGGCCGGGGTGACTCAAACGCGTTCATTCTGTGTGCCTTTAATGCCCACTTGTCATTCCAGCGTAGGCGGTAATCCAGTACGGCGCTGAAAGTCACGGCAGATTTCCAGAACAGGACAAGAGCGATATTCCCATGCGGAAACACCATAGGAATGCAAAGTCTGTTCTGGATTCCCGCCTTCGCGGGAATGACGATTAAATTACTGCCTGTGCATGAATGACTGGGTCGCATACGCTGGAATCCAGAAAGCCGAAATAATTCTAGCGGGAAAAACCATCCGCCCCGTTCGTCCAGAACGCGGCGTCGGGGAGAGTTTCTCGAAGACCGGAAAAATCGCCATTCAGCGTCGCGTTATTGAGGACGATAGGGCGCAGAAAAATCACCAGTTCCGATTTCTTCGCGCCCTCGTACCTTGAGGTGAACAATTCCTTGATTAACGGGATGTTTCCCACCAGAGGCACTCTCCCGCTATCCCGATCCACGCGGTCTTCCATCAAGCCGCCGAGCACGGCGATTTCCCCGCTCCCCAATCGCAGGACAGATTCAATTTCACGGGTGCGAATCTGCGGTATTTCATTGGCGATATGGGACGGAATGTCCGGGTTCGGGTCCTTGACCATGCTCGCAATGCTGGAAATGGTCGGGCGCACATTCAAAATGACGGTTTCGTCATCGCCTATTTGCGGCGTCACTGTCATGACAATGCCCACCGACACGGTCTGCGGCGTGGAGCTGTAAGCTACAACGGGATTGCTGTTGCTGCCGCCGGGGGTCACATCGGCTCTGATATTGAAATAGACCACGTTTTCAACCACCTTCAAAAGCGCGGTCTGGTTATTCAGAACCGAGAGGCGCGGACTGGAAAGCACCCGCGTCGAACCGAATGATTCAAGCAGGCTCAAAGTCGCGGCAAACAGATTGCCGCGCCGGGAAATATCGGAGTAGCCAATGGAAAAAGGCGAAATTGCGGCTGATTGCCCTGTGGGTCTGCCCGCCTGCGTCAAGGTGAAAATCTTGCGCCCTTCATCCCAAAAACGGCTCCATTCGATGCCCTGCTGATAGCCGTCATTCAGCGCCACCTCAACGATGGTTGCCTCAATCATCACCTGACGATGCGCCGCATTCGCCACACTTTCAATAAATTCCTTGACGCGGTCATGCTGCCGCCCGGTCGCGCGTACCGTCACCACTCCGCTTTCACGGTGAATGATGACGGAAGCCGCCTCGCGGAAAGTTGAACGCCTTGCCGTCGCGCGCTCTTCGTCCCGCGCATTGCGTACATCCTGGCGTTCGACCGGAATGGCGGACGAGGAAAACGCGCCGCCTGTTTCTTCACGCTCTTCCGCCGGAAAAATCTTGTCCGTTTCCTGAAGGATGCTTTTTATCCCCTGTTCCAGCGAGTCCCAGAAGCGATTGCCGGAGAGGTTCTCAACCCTTGTGGCAGAACCGTTGCCGTTTCCCGACATGAATGATGAGTTGCCGTCGCCCGCGCTGCCTGGCAGGCCGGAAGCGATCTGGGTAGTGGATGCAACCTCGCCGCTCATGCTCCTGCTCATGTTGACATAGTCCACCCGGTAATTCCGCAGAAACGGCGTATCCGGCATGACTGCCAGATTACCGCCATCCATCTCTACCCGCATTTCCACCTGACGCGCAACCCGCTCCAGAATTTGCGGCAATGTCTGCTGGACTGCGTTCATCGTCACGACCCCTGATAATCCGGGGTGAATATCAACATTCAGCTTTGCGTCCCGCGCCAGAGCAAAGAGCAAATCCCGCACCGGCACTTCGTGCGCGACCACGCTGTAAGTTTCCGCCTGTTCTGGCCTGGATGGTTCTGCATGGCGAGCCGGAATTTCTTTCGGCCCTGCCGCGTCCTCGCCGGAATACTGCTGTCTGGCAGTCCGCGCGGAAGCGGACAGTTGTTCCGATTCCGCGCTCAGATGCCCTTGCAGGGAGACCTGCTGTCCGGTCACGCCACAGGCAGACAGCAGCACAATCAATCCCAACCATAGCGCATAGCGGGAGCAACCGGCAAAACAGGCGCGAAGAGAGCCGAAGATTTCCCCTGCGGACAAATCCCCGGCTCTACTGCCATGCTGACACAATACTGCCATGTTCACGTTTCAGACAAAAATTTTACAACTTCGGAATTATGACTGTGGATTGACATTCCCAAGGCTCACGCTTCCAGACAGGTTGAAAGATAGGCTTTACGCGCATCGCCCGTCAGCTTTTGCTCTTTTGCTTCCTGCTTGCACTGCTCGGCCTTTTCCCTGCCGGCCACCTTGTCGGACTTGGCGGCTCTGCCCTCGCCGGATAGGCAGGACGACATGAACGCTTTTCGTTCATCCCCTTTCAGCTCCCTTGACCTGGCTTCCTGATTGCAGGTTTTCATTTTCTCCCGCTGCGCTTGCTGCGCGGGAGTCGGCTCTTTTTTCGTCTTCGCGTCCCCATCGGCTGCATGAGCCTGAAAAGCCAGAAGCAGAGCGGCGGCAAACGCCATGAACAATTTTTTCATGAAAATTTCTCCTAAAAGGAATAATGGAAATTCATATTATCTTTACAGCAATTATTTTTTGCAAGTACACAGACATTTTTTGTATTTCGGCAAATCCTTTACTATAAAGACTAACAGCATCATATCTAACTATTTGATCGTAAAAGATTATCTCTAAAAGATATATTATCAGCATCTATGAAATCATATAACTAAATGAATAAATTATATATACATAATTACGTATTTTATATACATGAAGTTATATTCGCTCATACTTCGCATGGTTGCGTCCATACAACAGAAGTGTCATCCAATGGCATTACAGGACACTCGCATTTACCCGGATTATGGTGTTTGGGTGAGGGTTGGGGACTGAAGATTCAGGTTATAATTAATAATTTTTCCGGGCGATCATGCGGTTCTTTCGTGGTTTTAACGCAACAGCCGGACTGCCTTGCGCGCTCACCATCGGCAACTTTGACGGTCTGCACCTGGGGCATAAGGCGCTCCTTGGCCTGCTTGCCGACAGGGCGAGCGAGCGGGGTCTGCCCGCGTCGGCGCTGACCTTCGAGCCGCATCCGCGTGAATTTTTTTCTCCCCTTGACGCGCCTTTGCGCCTGACTTCCCTCTGTGAAAAACTGCTGTTGTTCAGGGAGAGCGGCGTCGACCATGTGCATGTAAGCCGCTTCAATGCCGATTTTTCCCGCCTTGGCGCGGAAGAATTTATCAGATCCGTTCTGGCGCGCGGCCTTAATGCGCGCTACCTGTTGATCGGCGACGATTTTCGTTTCGGCGCCTGTCGCAACGGTGATTTCGCCATGTTGCAGGAGGCGGGAATTGAACACGGATTCGAAGTGGAAGCCATGCCTACCCTGTCCGCCGCCGGTGAACGGGCATCAAGCTCTGCTGTGCGTAAGGCGCTTGGGGTGGGCGACCTTGACCATGCGGCGCTTCTACTCGGACGGCCTTACAGCATCGTCGGGCGGGTGACAAGCGGCAACAGGCTTGGACGGCAAATCGGCTTTCCGACGCTGAATATCGCGCTTAAAAAACGGCGGCCTGCCATCGCAGGCGTGTTTGCGGTCGAGGTTGAGGGGATTTATGATGTACGCCTCAAAGGCGTTGCCAATGTCGGCGTTCGTCCCACCGTAGACAATACCCTGGAGCCTCGACTGGAAGTCCATTTGTTTGACTGGTCGGGCGAATGCTACGGCGCGCGCCTTCGGGTACACTTTTTTTACAAGCTGCGCGATGAACTTCGTTTTCCGTCGCTCGATGCGTTAAAGGCGCAGATCGGGCTGGACGCGCTGGAAGCGCGCGGCTGGTTTTCTCAACAAACATCTGTTGAACCATCATGACTACCGATTACCGAAAAACCTTGAATCTGCCCGATACGCCTTTTCCGATGCGGGGCGATCTCCCGAAACGCGAGCCGGGCCGGGTTGCCGACTGGCGGCGTCTCTACCGGAAAATCCGCTTGATCAGCGCCGGGCGCCCCCTTTTCATCCTGCATGACGGCCCTCCTTATGCCAACGGTAAAGTGCATCTGGGGCACGCGCTGAACAAAATTCTGAAGGATATTGTCATTCGAGCCAAGACATTATCCGGGTTCGACGCGCCTTACGTGCCGGGTTGGGATTGTCATGGCCTGCCGATTGAGCACAAGATCGAAACCACCCACGGCAAACGTCTGCCCCCCGACAAGGCGCGCGAATTGTGCCGCGCCTACGCCGCCGAACAACTGGAGATTCAGAAGGCGGATTTCATCCGTCTTGGTGTGCTCGGCGACTGGGACAACCCTTACCTGACGATGGACTTTGCCAACGAGGCGAATGAAATTCGCGCCCTTGCCGAAATGGTAAAGCAGGGTCACGTATTCAAGGGGATGAAGCCGGTGAACTGGTGTTTTGACTGCGGCTCCGCGCTTGCCGAGGCCGAAGTGGAATACGCCGACAAATCATCCCCTGCCATTGACGTGGCGTTTCCACTGGATGACGGCCAAGCCGCCAGATTAGCTGCGGCATTTGGTCTTGCGAGCCTTGCAAAGCCCGCTGCCGCTGTCATCTGGACGACTACGCCGTGGACGATTCCCGCCAATCAGGCTCTCAATGTTCATCCCGAACTTGATTACGCGCTGGTGGATGTAGGCGAACGCTTGCTGCTTCTGGCGCATGAACAGGCAGAATCTGCGCTCATGCGCTACAAGCTCGACGGCGCGATTATCGCTATAGCCAAAGGCGCGGCGCTTGACAAAATCGCGTTCCGCCATCCGTTTTATGACCGCGAGTCGCCTGTGTTTCTTGCCGATTATGTGGGTAGCGACGCCGGAACCGGCATTGTGCATTCGGCTCCGGCTCACGGCGCGGACGACTTCAATTCGTGGCTTGCCTACGGAAATAGCCCCCACGCTCCCCTCGGCTCGCAGCCCCCCGAGGGGGCTGCGCCCGCCCTTGGGTCTGCCCTGCGGGCGGGCGGGCGCGGCAGAGATGAAATTCTGTCAATCGTCCAGGGCGACGGGCGTTTTGTCGCCGATCTGCCGTTTTTCGGCGGCATGAATATCTGGAAAGCCAACCCGGCCATCGTCGAAAAGCTCACCGAAGTAGGCGCGCTCTTCTCGCATGAAAAAATTGTTCATAGTTATATGCACTGCTGGCGGCACAAGACGCCGCTTGTTTATCGCGCCACTACCCAATGGTTCGTGGGCATGGATCGCAAGGCGGGGGACGGCTCTACCCTGCGGATGCGGGCACTCAAAGGCGTGGAAGAAACCAGTTTTTTTCCCGCCTGGGGGCAGGCGCGTCTGCACGCGATGATTGCCGGGCGTCCTGACTGGTGCATTTCGCGCCAACGCTCCTGGGGCGTGCCGATTCCGTTCTTTCTCCACCGCCAGACGGGCGAACTGCACCCGCGCACAATCGAGCTGATGGAAGAAGTCGCGCGCCGGGTCGAAAAAGCGGGGATTGAAGCATGGTTCGCGCTGGACGCAGCCGAGCTTTTAGGAGCGGAGTCTGCCGATTTTGAAAAGATTTCCGACACGCTTGATGTCTGGTTCGATTCGGGAACCACGCATCGCCATGTGCTGCGCGGCTCGCATCCGAACGCTCATACCGAAGGCCCCGCCGCCGACCTCTACCTTGAAGGCTCAGATCAGCATCGCGGCTGGTTTCATTCTTCGCTTCTTACCGGCGCGGCCATTGACGGTCATCCGCCCTATCGCGCTTTACTCACCCACGGCTTCATCGTCGACGGTCAGGGCCGCAAGATGAGTAAATCGCTGGGCAATGTCATTTCGCCGCAGGAAGTCTCCGAGAAGTACGGCGCGGAAATTCTGCGCCTTTGGGTCGCCTCTACCGACTATTCCGGCGAGGTCGCCTTGTCGGATGAAATTCTGAAACGGGTCATTGAGGCGTACCGTCGTATCCGCAACACCGTGCGGTTTTTGCTTGCCAATACCTCCGACTTTGACGCGGACGCGAACATGCTGCCGGTTGGCGATTGGCTGGAAATTGATCGTTACGCGCTTGTTCTAACCCGCAACTTGCAGAAGAACGTTCTGACCGATTATGGGCGGTATGAATTTCACCGTGTCGCCCAGGCGTTGCAGACTTTCTGTTCCGAAGAACTGGGGGCGTTTTACCTCAACATCTTGAAAGATCGTCTTTACACCACGGCGGAAAAATCACTTGCCCGACGTTCGGCGCAATGCGCGCTTTGGCACATCACCCAGACCATTACCCGATTGATGGCTCCGATTCTGGCTTTTACCGCCGAAGAAATCTGGCAGACCTTGAGCAAAGACCCGGAAGATTCGGTAATGTTCCAGACTTGGCATGACTTGCCAGAAGCGCCGGATGAAGCGGAGCTGATTGAGCGGTGGACGCATATTACCGCCGCGCGGGCGGAGGTTTTGAAGGCGTTGGAGGAATTGCGGATTGAAGGCAGGATTGGCGCGGACTTGCAGGCAGCCGTTACCGTCACCGCCCATGGCGAGCTTTTTGACGCGCTTGCCGCGCTCTCCGACGACTTAAAGTTTGTGTTCATTACTTCCGCCGCCGCCCTCCAGCATGGCGAATTTGGCGTCAGGGTCGTTCCCGCGCCGGGCGAAAAATGCGAGCGTTGCTGGCATGTGCGCGAGGATGTCGGGCAAAACGCCGAACATCCGACGCTTTGCGGACGTTGTGTAAGCAATTTGTTTGGGGAAGGGGAAAAGCGACAGCGGGCTTGATCTTGCAGACGGCGGATTTAAGCGGTTTCGGTTAAAGTAATTGCATTTTATAGCGCTTTTCGCAAATAACAAGACGGTCGGGTAGCGCGCTTTACTCCCCTTTCCCTGCCTTTGGCTACGCCGCGAGTGACCCCTCTCCCGCTTGCGGGAGAGGGGTCAAGGGAGAGGGCGCGTATCATGAAACGCCGCGTTCGCTTAAGTCTGCGTCGACTTTCGCCTGTGGCGTTTTTTACGAACAATCCCCATCCGCTTCAAAGCGCAGGAAATGCTGTTGATGCTAACGCCACGCGAGACCGCCAACTCCCGTAACAAGGCGTTTGGGTTGGCCTCAACCTCCGCTCGCAGGGCTTCCTGATCATATTTGCGGCTCTGTTTCGGGCCTGGCTTGCCGGGTTTATAATCCGGCGGCTGCTTCAACCAGACATGCACCCGCGAACGGGTAACCCCGAATCTACGGGCTGCTTCCGCCTTGCCGCCCCCTTTTGCCACAAAATCCAAAACAAGGCGGCGCAGGTCTTTACTGTAAGCCATTTTCATTCCCTCCAAAATCAGACATATTTTCGGCTATGCATAATTTATATGCACTTACCATAAAAAGCGGCTGACTGCTTATTCCCGCTGTTTTACCAAGCATCAATTCTGATCCCTGCCCTGTCTTCTGATAACTGCCATCAAAGCTCATACATTAACCCTTACGCCTCTGCCCCAGTCTTGTTGTCTGTCAGGCCGCCTTCCATAATCTTTCTATGTCATGGCTGTCAATCCTGTAGCCGTTCGTGCTTGCCTTGAATTGTTATACTCTGAAAAGATAACAGCGCAAATAATAACACACTCCGGAACAATAAGTATTCCGAAATGCAGCAAAATCTGTAACAATGTTCGTGCGTCAAAAAACCATACGAGGGAAAACACCCAACCAACAGGAGACAACCAATGAAAGCGCTTGTATACAACGGCCCCGGCCAAAAAACATGGACGGACAAAGCCAATCCGGCCATCGAAAAACCAACGGACGCCATCGTCCGTATCACCTACACCACAATCTGCGGAACCGACCTGCACATCCTGAAAGGCGATGTGCCAGCCGTTACTCCGGGGCGCACCCTGGGTCATGAAGGAGTCGGCATAATCGAAGAAGTCGGCAGCGCAGTACGCAACTTCAAGAAAGGCGATCACGTATTGATCTCCTGCATCACCTCATGCGGAAGCTGCCCGAACTGCAAACGCCAGATGTACGCGCACTGCGCGGACGGCGGCTGGATTCTCGGCCACAAGATTGACGGCACCCAGGCTGATTTTGTGCGAATCCCGCATGCCGACAACAGCCTGTATCCGATTCCTGCCGGAGCGGACGAAGAAGCCCTCGTGATGTTGAGCGACATTCTCCCCACCGGCTTTGAAATGGGCGTGCTCTACGGCGAAGTCGGCCCTGGCGATACCGTAGCCATTGTCGGATCAGGGCCTGTCGGTCTGGCAAGCCTCTTGACCGCCCAGTTCTTCAGCCCCTCGCGCATCATCATGGTCGATCTTGACCCCAACCGGCTCGAAGTCGCCAAAAAATTCGGCGCGACCGATGTAGTCTGCGCCAGCGGCGATGAGGCCGTAAAACAAGTCATGGCTCTAACCCCGGACGGCATAGGCGTAGATGTCGCCATCGAAGCAGTCGGCATCCCTGCTACCTTCGATCTCTGCCAGAAAATTCTCGCGCCCGGAGCGCGGCTCGCAAACATGGGCGTACACGGCGTAGGCGTAAACCTGGAGCTGGATAAGCTGTGGATACGCAACATTACCATCAGAACCGGCCTCGTAAACACCAACACCACCCCGATGTTGCTGAAGACCGTGCAGTCCGGCAGGGTCGAACCCGACTGCCTGATTACCCACCGCTTTCAGTTGAACCAAATCGAAGAAGCGTACCGGGTCTTTGCCAACGCCGCACAGGAAAAAACTCTCAAGGTGATATTGAGCGCATAAGCAGGCCGGGCGCAGCGAGTTGGAACAAGCGAAACGCGAACCCCAGCGCCCAATAGCCTTGCATTTCCCGCCCTGTTAAACCGGCTCCCTTCGGGAGCCGGTTTTTTTATGGACATTCACGTAATTATAGCGCTTTCCGTAATTAAGGTGACTAATGTAAATAATTGTACTTTTTCGCAAAGCAAACAGAAGCGGGAAATCCTTGCTCCCACGCCAAATTATTCGTCATTCCCGCCTTCGCGGGAATGACAAGTAGGTCATAGTCTGTGCGAAAGAATAACCGCGCCTGATAGTAGCGTTATTTACAGAAAGCGCTATAGCCAACCAACGGCGCTTCATCATCCGTTCAAGGAGAAACAGCATCGGTTACAATTTAGGGTTTTATTCCATCCTTTTGACAATCATGGAACTGGACAAGAGTTTTGAACCGACAGCCATCGAATCCCGTCGTTACAACGAATGGGAAGCCCGCGATTTCTTCGCCGCCGGATTGGATGCCGCCAAAGACCAATCTTTCTGTATTCTGCTGCCGCCGCCCAACGTCACCGGCACACTGCACATGGGGCACGGCTTCAACCAGACCTTGATGGACGCGCTTACGCGCTACCACCGGATGCTCGGAGTAAATACCCTGTGGCAACCGGGAACCGACCATGCGGGCATCGCTACGCAAATCGTGGTGGAGCACCAACTCAACGCCCAGGGCATATCCAGACACGAATTAGGCAGGGAAAAATTTCTCGAAAAAGTCTGGGAATGGAAAAAATTCTCCGGCGGGGCAATCTCGCAACAAATGCGCCGCATGGGAAGCAGCCCGGACTGGGCGCGCGAACGCTTCACGATGGACGAAGGACTAAACCGCATCGTCACCCAGACCTTCGTGCGCCTCTTCCGCGAAGGACTGATTTACCGGGGCAAAAGGTTGGTAAACTGGGATCCGAAGCTGAAAACCGCCGTCTCCGATCTGGAAGTGGAAAACGAGGAAGAAGACGGTTTTCTCTGGCACATACGCTATCCTCTCGCTGATGGCAGCGGACATCTCACCGTCGCCACCACCCGGCCTGAGACCATGCTGGGCGACACCGCCGTTATGGTTCATCCCGAAGACGAACGCTATCGCCGCCTGATTGGCAAAACGGTATGCCTGCCGCTTATCGGACGGGACATACCCATCATCGCGGACGACTACGTCGACAAGGAATTCGGAACCGGCGTCGTTAAGGTCACCCCCGCGCATGACTTCAACGACTACGCCGTCGGGCTGCGCCACAACCTGCCGATGATCGAAATTCTCACACCGGAAGCCGCTATCAACGAAAATGCGCCGGAATGTTATCAGGGCCTGGATCGCTTCGCTGCACGTGAACAAATCGTCAAGGATTTGGAAGCGGAAGGACTGCTGGAAAAAACCGAAAAGCACAAACTCAAGGTTCCGCGAGGGGATCGCACCGGCGAGGCGCTGGAACCCATGCTTACCGACCAATGGTTCGTCGCCATGACCAAGCCCGGCGCGGATGGCCACTCCATCACCCAGAAGGCGCTGGATGCCGTAGCGAACGGCGAAATCCGCTTTTATCCGGAAAACTGGGTCAACACCTACAACCAATGGCTAAACAACATTCAAGACTGGTGCATCTCGCGGCAATTATGGTGGGGGCATCAGATTCCGGCCTGGTACGCCGCAGACGGCAGATTTTTCGTCGCGCATGATGAGGATGAAGCGAAAGAAGAAGCCAGAGCCGTCGGATACGAAGGCGAACTCACCCGCGATCCGGATGTGTTGGACACCTGGTATTCATCCGCCCTGTGGCCTTTCTCCACGCTCGACTGGACGCCGGACTACCCGCAAGAATCAAATCCGGCGCTTGATCTTTACCTGCCTTCCTCGGTGCTCGTCACCGCCTTCGACATCATCTTTTTCTGGGTCGCCAGAATGGTGATGATGACAAAGCACATCACCGGACGGATACCCTTCAAACACGTCTACATTCATGGACTAATCCGCGATGCGGAAGGCCAGAAAATGAGCAAATCCAAAGGCAACGTGCTTGACCCAATAGATTTGATAGACGGTATCGGCCTTGACGCGCTGATTGAAAAGCGCACTTTCGGCCTCATCAATCCCAGGCAAAAGGCAGAAATCGAAAAACGCACCCGCAAGGAATTTCCCGCAGGCATTCCCGCCTTCGGCACGGATGCTCTGCGCTTTACCTTCGCCTCGCTTGCATCGCCGGGGCGCGACATCAAGTTCGACCTCTCCCGCTGCGAGGGATACCGCAATTTCTGCAACAAACTCTGGAATGCCGCCCGCTTCGCGCTGATGAATTCCAAGGGGTGGGACGCGCTCCCTGCTCCCGCTCCCGCCGATCTCTCCTTTGCCGACCGCTGGATCATCAGCCTCTTGCAAAAACTGGCGAAAGAAGTAGCTCTGCACTTTGCCGAATATCGTTTCGATCTCTTGGCGCAGGCGCTTTACCGCTTTATCTGGGACGAGTTTTGCGACTGGTATCTGGAAATCGCCAAGATCGAAATGGCAGACGAAGGAGCCGGGGCGGACGCCGCCCGCCACACCGTTACGCGCACTCTGGAAGCCCTGTTGCTTCTGGCGCATCCCATCATCCCCTTTATCACCGAAGAACTCTGGCAAAGCATCGCCCCGCTTGCCGGAAAGAAAAACACGGAAAGCATCATGCTCGCCCGTTTTCCCGAAGCCGATTCGTCGCTGATTGACGAAGCCGCCGAAGCCAGAATGGCCGAAATGAAGACGCTCACATACGCCTGCCGCAATCTGCGCGGCGAAATGGATGTCTCGCCTGCCGCGCGCCTGCCGCTAATCGTCGCGGGAAGCATGGCGGCGCAAGATGGGGTCAAGGCTTTTGCGCCGCTGCTGCTGCCGCTCGCCAAGCTCTCCGGGACAAGCTACGCCGAAGACATCCCCGCCGATGTGTTGGCGCCTGTCGCCATCGTAGGCGAAGTCCGTCTGATGCTTGTTGTGGAAATTGACCCTGCCGTCGAACGGGAACGCCTGCAAAAGGAAATAGACAGACAGGAAAAGCTGCTGATCCAGGCAAAAAGCAAGCTGGATAACGAGAATTTCGTATCCCGCGCCCCCGCCAATATCATCGCGCAGGAGAAGGAACGCCTCGCCGCCGCCGAAACAGCGTTGGCAAAACTAAAACCGCAACTGGCTAAGTTCGTGCCCATCCAGTCATAAGGTTTTACGGCTCCAGAACTCGATAAAAGCGTATTCCGCGATAGCATGAGCGTTCGGCAAGCCAGGCATCCACGCGCTCAGCGCCTGGAAGCGGCGTATCCTTCAGAAGATATGCCTCGACCTCGACCTTGGAGGCGGGAGCTTGTCGGTAATGTGTAATTTTTTTATTACGTGAATTACTGTAACGCATCAAATCTCGATACAATTATCATTAGCACAACTCATAGCACAGGAGAAATTGCCATGAAACTATCACGATACCTCTGCGCCTGGCTGGCGGCGCTTGTCTTTTCTGCCGCAGCATACGCGCTTGATTCCACCGAAATCCGAAATCTGGTAGACGGGCTGGATGCGCCGGTAACGCTCAGGGATGGCAGCATGGTTCCGGCTGTCAACTTCGACAATGCCGCAACCACCCCCGCCTTCAAGGCGGTTCTTTCGGAAATCCTCGAACAAAGCAAATATTACGCTTCCATCGGGCGTGGGACCGGGCAGAAGTCCAAGCACACCACCGAGCTGTACGAAAAATATCGTGGCGATGTGCTTGCATTCTTCAATGCCAATCCGGATAAATATGCGGTAATCTACGTCGCCAATACCACGGACGGCATGAATCGCTTGTCCATGATGCTCCTTGAGAAGCCTGATGATCTGGTGCTCACTACCCGAATGGAACACCATGCCAATGACCTGCCCTGGCGCTTTCGCGGCAAGACCATTTACGCCGATGTGGATGCCATGGGACGATTGAATGTGGAAGACCTGGAGCGTCTCCTGATAGCGAATCGCGGCAAGGTCAAGTACGTAACTGTCAGCGCGGCTTCCAACGCGACCGGTTACATCAACGATGTCCACAGGATTGCCAAAATCGCCCACCGGCATGGCGCCAAGATCGTGGTCGACGGGGCGCAAATTGCCTCCCATCGTAAATTCAGCATAACCGGGGCTGACCCGTCCGAAGATATTGATTATTTCGTCTTTTCGGCTCACAAGATGTATGCCCCATTCGGCGGTGGCGCTATTATCGGCCTGAAGTCGGAATTTGATCGTATCCGACCGGTCGTGCTTGGAGGCGGCAATGTTCAGGTGGTCAGCGATGCCACCGTCGCTTTCGACAATGAGATGCCAACCAGGCACGATGCCGGCAGCCCGAATTATTTTGGGGTCATAGCCATGCAAAAGGCGATGGAACTCTTATCCAGAAACATCGGCTTCGATTATATCGAGCAACACGAGCGGATTTTGATGCGGAAGGGTTTGGACGAACTGAAGGGGATGGACGACATCATCCTTTACGGGGACTCGGAGAAAATTGACGACAGGGTAGGCATCCTTCTCTTCAATATCAAGGGAATGGAAGCTGCCGAAGTCGCGGAGGAGCTGGCGGAAATGCGCGGCATTGCCGTTCGCACCGGCGCTTTTTGTAGCCACCCCTATGCTGCCCGGCTCATGGGCATTTCCGACAAGGAATTGAGCGCAACGGGCAGCGGCGCTGTTTTCCCGCGCATGATTCGAGCGAGCTTCGGGGTATATAACACCGAAGAAGAACTGGACATTCTCATAGCCACCTTGAAGGAAATCATCGCCAGGAATAAGACTGCCGGTAATTGAGGGTTTTCTGCAAGCGGCTTGCATGCATTGGGGTGAGCGCACCCCAACGTTTTGGAAGTGTCAATTCTGCATTGCTCGCAATACTAATTGCAGGAGAGGGAAAATACCGCAGCGCATCCCCTCTCCCGCTTGCGGGAGAGGGTGACCGAAGGCCGGGATAAAAGTTCAGGTTGACATTTACGTTCCTGAATCTGCACCTCCTGCCCTCTCCCCCAACCCCTCTCCCGCAAGCGGGAGAGGGGAGCAAAGCGTGCTCTCCCTGACAGTCGCGTTATAGTGCTTTCCGTGAATAATTATACTTTCCCCAGAGCGATCAGGAGAGTGAGAGTCTTGCTCCCACTTCCAATTAATCGTCATTCCCGCATGCCTGTCCCCGCGAAGGCGGGGAGCGGGAATCCAGCGCTGCATCAAAATTTGTGACTGATGTTCAGTATGACGAGAAGTGGGAATGCTGCTCCTCTTGCGGTATGGGAATGTCGTTCCTGTTATGGAAGCCTATCGCAACTTTCAGCTCCGTACTGGATTCCCGCTCCCCGCCTTCGCGGGGACAGGCATGCGGGAATGACTGGTGGATTATAGTCTGTGCGAAAGAATAACTGCACCTGATAGTCGTTTTATTTGCGAAAAGCATTATATTTACAGAAAGCACAATGCAAAGTTGATACTGCCCAATGTTTTCGGTCTACAAGCCCTCACATCACGGCTCCAGAACTCGATAAAAGCGTATTCCGCGATAGCAGGGGCGCTCGGCAAGCCAGGCATCCACGCGCTCAGCGCCTGGAAGCGGCGTATCCTTCAGAAGATACGCCTCGACCTCGACCTTGCCTTCAAGATAATGCAATTGCAGGCGTTTCAACGCCTGCTGTTTCCCGATCAATAGGGCAAGATCGGCAAACACGGAGGCGCGGTTTGGAAGCCGTCCGGCGTGTTCGGGCTGCTCCATGTCGTCCTCGGCGTCAATGTGGATGAGCGCCTCGTCAATGTCGGGATGCTTCTCACGCACAGCCAGCATTACGCTCTCCGATATGTAATGGCCTTCCGAGACCGTGATTCTGGGATCAACCTGGACATGCGCGTCGCACAGCACGCGATTGGCCATGCGGCGGGTGCGCAAGTCGTGCAGATCGGAAACGCCGGGGGTATCGCGGATGGTCTGGCGCAGACGCGCCAGTTCTTCGGCGGGAAGCCCGGTGTCAATCAACTCGCGCACCGCCTTCCAGGTCTGGATGACGCCAATCCGCATGATGATAAAACCGACCACGGCGGCGGCTAACGGCTCCAGAAAAGGAAACCCCGCCAGACTGCCGCCGATTCCGATCGCGACTACCACCGTCGAGGCGGCATCGGCGCGGGCATGCCAGGCATTTGCTTCCAGTATGGGAGCGTTCAGTCGTCGTGAGCCGGCAAGCGTGTAACGGAACAGAAATTCCTTACCTGTCAGCGCGACCAACGCCATTACGAGCGCCGCCGGATGCAGGGGCGGCTGGCTTTCCATCGCTTGCAGGCGCATACCGGAAGCCCACAAAAAACCAAGGCCAACGACCACCAGCGAAGCTCCGAGAACCAGAGTCGCAACCGTTTCAATGCGTCCGTGGCCGTAAGGATGATCAATATCGGCAGGATTCGCGCCCTGTTTTCCGGCGACCAGCACTATGAAATCAGCTATCAGGTCGGAGAGCGTGTGCATGGCGTCAGCCACCAGACTGAACGCATTGGCGAACAGGCCGACGACGATCTGCCCGATCGTCAGGACGGAATTGATGGCGACGCCTACCAGAGTGACGTTCCGAATCGAACGCGCTCGATCAGCATTGGCATTTTTGGGTGTAGACATGGATAAGTGTTGGAAATGTTTGGTGAAACAGCCTAAGCATCCGGTCAAGATTACCCCAATTCCGGTTTTGCCTCAATTTGCAAGCGAAATTCTCGCGTGATATTGGCGGGAGCGTCGTGTAGAATGCAATGTCTTCAATCAGGCGGAAATCATTATTTCCAAAAAGGTCAATGAGCAAGATTACAGGGAAAATCTGTCTTTCGGTATTCGCACTCCTTGGCATATCCGCCTGCGCTTTGCTGCCAAGGCAGGATAGCGATACGACAAGCATTGCGTCCACTCAGGATAAAGCGGCAATTCAGGATGCCGCGCCCGGTGACGCGACGATTGCATCAAGCCGGAATGCGACGCAACCGGACGCCGTATTTTTTCTTCCGCCTGAAGCCCAGCCCCTGCCCGCCGAAGTTACCCAATCCCTGCAAGAAGTCCTTGTCAGTCTGCGCGGCAGGGAAAATATCCTGTTTACCCTGACGGCATGGCCTATCGCCGATGGCAGTCGGGAAGTGAATATCGGTCTGGCGAGGCAGGCCGCGACTCGATTACGCGACCAACTGGTAAAAATGGGCGTGCGTCCCTATCGCATCAAAACTTCGGTGCGTGGCGAAGCGCCGGACGATTCTCCATCCACACCGGAAAAACAGCGGGTAGACCTGTTTCTTTCCGCTCTGACAAGCTAAACTCCGATACAACGTCTTGCCAACAACGGATACTTCGCGATGGACTTTGCCTTCTCAACGACTCCCTCGCCCTCTCTGCCGCTCTTTTCCCGCGAGAGCATACGCCGCGTTGAAACAGAACATCCCGGCGGGGTTCTGATGGCGCGAGCGGCGAAGGAAACGGCAGAATGGGCGCAAGAGCTATGCCGGACGAGCGCCGACCCTATCCTCGTCCTGGCGGGCGTGGGCAACAACGGCGGCGACGCTATCAGCGCCGCTATCCTGTTGCGGCAGGCGGGCCTTGCCGTCATTACCCTTTTTCCCGGCAGGGGACACGTCCTGTCTTCGGAAACCGACGCGGCCTGTCAGCAATTCGTCGCTTCCGGCGGCAAATTTTCCGCCGACATCCCCGGCAATACCCGCTTTTCCCTGATTATTGACGGACTGTTCGGCATCGGCCTTTCCCGCCCGCCCGAAGGGCATCACGCCTACTTGATAGAAACCGCCAATCGCATTTCCCGCGAGCAAAACTGCCCGATGCTCGCCCTCGACTGTCCGTCGGGGCTGGATGCGGATTGCGGCTTTGCCTATCCGCCTACCATCGTCGCCAGCCATACCCTGACCTTCATTGCCGCCAAGCCGGGGCTGTACACGGGAGACGGGCCTGATTACTGCGGCGAAATTCGTATCGCCGATCTGGGACTGAAAGACATATCCGCAAGAGCGGACGGACGCCTGCTGTCTACTGAGCTATTCGCCCATTGCCTGCGTCCGCGCCCTGCCAACAGTCACAAGGGAAACTACGGCAATATCGGCATTCTGGGCGGCGCAACCGCGATGCAGGGCGCGGTATTACTGGCAGGACGCGCCGCCCTGAAACTCGGCGCTGGCAAGGTATATGTCGGCATGTTCGATGCCAAAGCGGTGGACTTCGTCCACCCTGAATTGATGTTGCGTCAGGCAGCGCGAATTTTCGACACTCCGCTCGCCGCCCTGGCCTGCGGCCCCGGCATGGGACTGGTAGGACAGGCGCGGGAAATCCTGCCGCGAGTGTTATCCATGCAGACCAGTCTGATTCTTGACGCTGACGCGTTGAACCTGCTGGCGTCGGTTCCTTCCCTGTCGGCAATGAGCGCACAGATTCAGGCGCGGCGAAAACAGGGCTTTCCCACCATATTGACCCCGCATCCGGTGGAAGCGGCGCGGCTTCTCGCCAGCACGGCGGCTGCCGTGCAGCAAAACCGGGTCGGATCCGCGCTGGAACTTGCGCGCCGCTTTCAGGCGTGGGTCGCGCTGAAAGGCTGCGGCAGCGTTATCGCAAGCCCGGACGGACAATGGTGGATCAATACGAGCGGCAATCCCGGCATGGCAGGCCCCGGATTTGGCGATGTGCTGACGGGCTTTATCGCCACCCTGGCAGGACAGGGCTGGCCGCCGAAAGAAGCTCTGCTGACCGCCGTCCATCTGCATGGTCGTGCCGCCGACGATCTGGTTGCCGCCGGAATCGGCCCCGTCGGACTTACTGCCGGAGAAGTCATTGACGCCGCCCGCATCCGCTTCAACCGCTGGCTTGACAAGGATTTTTCCTGAAAGCGGCAGGCATTCTCTTAGAGCGGTTTCGATTCTATACATTTTAAGAACCTTCTCCCGACCTTGGCTGCGCCGCGAGCGGCATCAAAGCGAGCGAACACCCTCTCCCGGCCTTCGGCCACCCTCTCCCACAAGCGGAGAGGGAACAAGGCGGGGCTGGGTGTCTCCCCTCTCCCATTTATGGGAGAGGGGTTGGGGGAGAGGGTTGGGGTTGCAGATTCAGGAAGCGTGAATTTCAACCTGACCCGTTACCCTCTCCCGCCCTTCGGCCACCCTCTCCCGCAAGCGGGAGAGGGGACAAGGCGGGGCGCGGGGTGTCTCCCCTCTCCCATTTATGGGAGAGGGGCTGGGGGAGAGGGGATGCGGGTATTTTGTTTCTCCCGCATATCACTTGACCGTCGCTTTGTTAGAGGAAAGCGCTATAAATCAAAACCCTCTCAAAACGGCAGGGGCAAGCCCGGCCAGACTTCGCTGATAGCCCGCCGAAAATCAGCCTGAATGCGTGACAGCGTAGCCTCTGAAGTGGCTTCAAAGCGCAGTACCACCACGGGCGTGGTATTGGAAGAACGCGCCAGGCCGAAACCATCGGGAAATTCAACGCGCAGTCCGTCAATAGTGAGGCGCGAGACTTCCTGCGAAAAAACGCCGCGTTCAATCAGCCGCGCCACCAACTCCACCGGCTCGCCCTCTTGCATCGGAAGATTGATCTCCGGCGTGGATACCGCCTTGGGCAGGGATTTCAGCGTCGCGTTGGCGTCATTCCCGCAGGAGAGAATCTCCAGAAGCCTGGCTCCGGCATAAAGGCCATCGTCAAAACCATACCAGCGATCAGAAAAGAACACATGTCCGCTCATCTCGCCAGCCAACGGCGCGCCGGTTTCCTTCAACTTCGCCTTGATAAGCGCGTGTCCGGTACGCCACATCAAAGGCTTGCCGCCATGTTGGAGAATCCACTGCTCCAAAAGACGAGTGCATTTCACGTCATAAATTATTTCCCGCCCCGGCTTGCGGGAGAGCACATCGGCGGCAAACAGCATCAACAGCCGGTCGGGAAAAATGATTTCTCCGTCCTTCGTGACAACCCCCAGCCTGTCGCCATCGCCATCAAAGGCAATGCCAAGCTCCGCATCCCCAGAGGCGAGCTTAGAGATTAGCTCTTGCAGATTTTCCGGTCGGGACGGATCGGGATGATGGTTCGGAAAACTCCCGTCCACCTCGCAGAAAAGCGGCTCGACCTCGCAACCCATCCGCCGGAAAAGTTCCGGGGCAACCGCTCCCGCCACGCCATTGCCGCAATCCATGACGATTTTCATTGGGCGTGAAAAGGCAATGTCGGAAACAATGCGCTCGATATAAGCCCCCCTGACATCGGCATTCGTCCGCTTTCCCTGCGGATTGCCGTATAAAAGATCGTCTTGCTCGATTCGCGTTCGCAGCTCCTGAATAGCGTCAAGCGCCAGAGTCTCGGACGCGATTACCATTTTCAGGCCGTTATAATCAGGCGGATTATGGCTCCCGGTCACCGAAACACATGATGCGCACCCTAATTCATGCGCGGCAAAATACGTTGCCGGAGTAGGCAGTAAACCCACGTCAATCGCGTCCATCCCGGCGGCGGTTATGCCATCCATCAGGGCTTCCGCCAGTTCAGGCCCGGATTGCCGCCCGTCCCGCCCGACCGCAATTGCCCGCTGCCCTCGCTCTATAGCCAACGTGCCCAACGCCTGCCCGATCCGGCGGACGATAGCGGGCGTCAATGTTTTTCCGACAATTCCACGGATGTCATAAGCCTTGAAAATTTCGCCTGGCAGCATGGTTTCAAATCTCCAAAAGAGGGCATTGCTCCCCTCTCCCACTTGCGGGAGAGTGACCGGGTGAGAGGGGAGATAATTCTATATCTTGCGGCAATACCTTGCCCGGATTCATGATTCCCCTGGGGTCAAGCGCGGTTTTGACAATACGCATGGCGGAAAGCGCAGCCGCTGACTTGTAGCGGCAAAGCATCTCCCTTTTCAACTGGCCGATTCCATGTTCGGCGGAAATGCTGCCGCCCAACTCATCCACGCAGTCGTAAACAATGCGATTGACCAGCGCCTCGTTATCAAGCAGGCGCTCATTTTCCGCGGCATCCGGCATGGAAAGGTTGAAATGCAGGTTGCCGTCGCCCAGATGTCCGTAAGCGGTATGGCGAATACCGGGAAAACGCTCGTTCAGAAGCGGCTTGATTCGCCGCAAAAACTCCGCGACGCGAGAGATGGGGAGCGCAATATCATGCTTGATGCTGTCGCCTTCTTGTTTTTGCGCTTCGGAAATACATTCCCGCCGCCGCCAGAACGCCTCCTGCTCACGCAGAGAACGGGACAGCGCCGCGCCTGACAGTTCGCCTGCCGCAAGACATTCGGCAAACAAAGTCTCCGCCGCCGTTAAATCGCTTGCGTGAGAGCAATCGCTCAATTCGCAAAGAACGCTCCACGGCGCGTCCAGCGGCAGGGATAGTTCAGGAAAATGCCGCCTCATCAACTCTCCGGCAAGAGGGCAGATCATCTCGAAGGCGACCAGCCGGGAGTCAAATGCAGCCTGGACTTTATCCAGCAAAACAATCGCGGCTTCGGGCGAAGCAAGTCCAAGCCAGCAGGTCATGGTTTTTTGCGGTAACGGATATAACTTTAACGCCGCCGCCGTAAAAATGCCCAAAGTGCCTTCCGAGCCTATCAAAAGGTTGGATAAATCATAACCGGCGTTATTTTTCCTGAGCGTGTGCAGACCCGACCAGATTTTACCGTCCGGCAGGATAGCTTCCACGCCCAGGGTAAGATCACGCATAACGCCGTAGCGAAGCGCCCGCACTCCGCCAGCATTGGTCGCCAGATTGCCGCCTATCTGGCAACTTCCCTCGGAAGCAAGCGACAGAGGGAAAAGCCGTCCCGCATTCCGGGCGGCAGCTTGCGCCTCCAGAAGCGTACACCCCGCTTCAGCGATAAGGACGTTATTTTCCAAATCCAGAGCGCGCGCGCGATTCATCCGCCGTAATTGCAGCATGACCGCATCCCCGCTTTCATCCGGCGTCGCGCCGCCGCAAAGACCGGTATTGCCGCCCTGCGGCACAATGGGAATACGCGCCGAAAGACAGGCGCGAACGACAGCAGCGACTTCTTCCGTATTGCCGGGGCGAACCAGGGCTCTCGCCCTTCCCTGATAACGTCCGCGCCAATCGGTCAGAAACGGAGCCAATTCCGCCGGATCGACCAGAACATTCGCGCCGCCGACAATGGCGGCAAGAGTGTCCGGCAAATGTGTACTGGCTTCAAGACGCTTTGGCATGGCATGTGTCCGTATAGTGTGAGAGCGGTTTCGATACCTACATTATACGGTGTGCCAACCCTCTCCCCCTCTCCCACAAGTGGGAGAGGGGGAGGGAGGTAGTGTCAGCTTTGGTGGATGTCAGACAAACTCAACAAATATGCTTATAGTGCTTTCTGCAAATAACGCGACTGTCAGGGAGAACATTGCTCCCACGCCAAATTATTCGTCATTCCCGCGAAGGCGGGAATCCAGAAAAGCCTTTGCGTTCCTGTGGCGTTTCCGCATGGTAATATCGCTCCTGTCCTGTTCTGGAAATTTGTCGTGGCTTTCCAGCGCCATACTGGATTCCCGCCTTCGCGGGAATGACGAATGCGCTAAATTATGTGCGAAAGAATGACTATGCCTTATAGTCGTTTTATTTGCGGTAAGCACTATAAACCGAAGCCGCTCCAATGGCGGTTTTTTGCCGACGGATAAACATATCACGGCAAGGCGGAAGAAAGGAAACGAATTCGCTGATTTCTGCTAGGATATACACATTTCACAGGCCGCCCCTTATGCGCGCTTTTTCCGTTTCTTCCGCCCTCGCCGCATTTTCGCTTGCCGCGCCATCCTGCCTGATGGCGGCGGAAGAAACTGTGCCTCACTTCGTCTCCGGCGGCGATCTGTTCTGGAAAACGCTGGTCGTGCTGGTGTGCATCGTGCTCTTTCTTCTCGCGCTGGGCATTCTGGGGCGTAAATTCCTGGCAGGCCAGACATTCGGACAGGGAGCCATCAAACTAATAGGCGGGCTGGCGCTGGGGCCGCGTGAACGAATTGTGCTGGTTGAAACAGGCGAGGATTTGTTGGTAATAGGCATCGTGCCGGGGCAAATTCGCACCCTGCACCGAATGAAAAAACAACCCGACGCCTCTCCCTGCGAAAATGATCCTTCCCCCCAGTCTGCCAATTCTTTTACCCGCGCTCTTGCTAACGCAATACGCCATTTACGAACACCGCATGAGAAAACCTGACCGCGCGCGCTTCGTAATCTGGAGCGCAATCTTCCTTCTTCTCCTTCTGCCATCGCTTGTCCACGCGCAGACGGCGGGCGGCATTCCCGCCTTTACCGCAACGCCCGGCCCCGACGGCAGCACGACTTACACCCTCACTATCCAGACGCTGCTCACCCTGACGGCGATTTCCTTCATTCCGGCCAGCCTGCTTTTGATGACCTGCTTTACCCGGATCATCATCGTATTCGTGCTTTTGAGACACGCAATGGGAACGCAAACCGCGCCGCCCACCCAGGTTTTGGTGGCGCTCGCCCTGTTTCTGACCCTTTTCATCATGACTCCGGTTATTGACCGGGTCTATGATGAAGCCTATCTGCCCTTGTCTGAAGGAGAAATAAATATCATGGAGGCGGCGGAACGCGCTTCCGTGCCCGTCAAAGCCTTCATGCTTAAACAGACGCGCGAATCAGATCTCGCGCTTTTTGCCAACCTCGCCAACGTGAATCATATTGAAAAACCGTCGGATGTTCCCATGCGAATCGCCATTCCCGCCTTTGTAACCAGTGAGTTGAAAACCGCTTTCCAGATCGGCTTTGTGGTATTTATCCCCTTTCTGGTCATTGATATGGTAGTGGCGAGTCTTCTCATGTCCATGGGAATGATGATGATGTCGCCTATAATGGTCTCATTGCCCTTCAAAATCATCCTGTTCGTGCTGGTTGACGGCTGGCAGCTTTTGATTGGCTCATTAGTCAAGAGTTTCGTCACATGAATATCAATGTTGTCATGGAAATTGGCCGTCAGGCCATGGAAGTCGCCCTGATGCTGGCCGGCCCCCTGTTGCTGACCGCGTTGGCAGTTGGTCTTCTGGTCAGCATCTTTCAGGCTACAACCCAAATCAACGAGGCCACCCTTTCCTTCATCCCCAAGCTCTTCTCGGTTTTTCTGGTGCTGATCCTCGCAGGCTCCTGGATGTTGAGCGTAATCACCGGCTTCATGCGACACCTGCTTAGCATCATCCCGGAACTAATCGGGTAGATGGTTCCGGCAGAAATTGACGAATGGCGCATCCTGCCGAATTTGAGCTGATAAGCCGCTATTTTTCCCGTCCAACAGCCGACGCCATATTGGGCGCGGGCGATGACGCAGCCTTGCTCTCTCCATCAATCGGCATGATGCTGGCAGTTGCCACTGATACTCTCGTCGCCGGAGTCCACTTTTTCCCCTGTGCCGAGCCATTCGCCCTGGGCTGGAAAACATTGGCGGTCAATCTCTCCGACCTTGCCGCAATGGGCGCGTCTCCTCGCTGGGCTTTGCTCTCCCTGACGCTCCCCGAAACAGACGATGTTTGGCTATCCGCTTTCGCGGCGGGATTTTATGCCTGCGCGGAAAAATTCTCCGTCAGTCTGGTCGGCGGAGATACGACACGCGGCTCTCTTGCTTTTTCCGTGACAGCGCTGGGGGAAGTCCCCGCCGGATATGCGCTTTGCCGTCATGCGGCACAGGCGGGGGACGATGTGTGGGTATCCGGTTATCCGGGGTATGCCGCGCTTGCCCTGAAAGAGATTGAGGGCAAGATCACTTTGCCTGATTCGCTGCGCGTACTCTGCCAAAAACATCTCCATATGCCGGAACCACGTGTTGATCTCGGCATTTCGCTTACTCATCTGGCACATGCGGTCATTGATATTTCCGATGGATTGTTGAATGACCTGGCGCATATTGCCCGCCGTTCCGCGCTTGAGGCAAAAGTTTTTCGCCATTGCCTGCCCCGATTGCCGGAGGGAGTGGCAAGGGAGACGGCTCTGGCGGCGGTTCTCTCCGGCGGCGATGATTACGAGCTTCTGTTTACCGCGTCGCCCGAACACCGCCCCAAATTGGCAAAGTTGGGCATTGAGCTTGACTTGCCTCTTTGGCGAATCGGAGAAATGACCTTGCCGGAACCAAACCGCGAACCCGCCGCCCGTCTTTTCGACCCGAACGGCGAGGAAATAGCGTGGACACAAGGCGGATACGAGCATTTCAAGACCTTATAGTAATTCATTCAAACAAAGCGATGATCAATCCCGTATCTCGCAAAGAGCGAGCATAATATAGAGATTTCCGCAAATAACGTTACTATCAGAGGGGGTTAACCACGCTGCGGTAGGGGTTAAAAATTTTTAACCCCTATGCCGCAAGCGGGAGAGGGGAGTAAAACGCACTTCCCGACCGTCTTGTTATTTGCGGAAAGCATTATATTTGAACAAACTACCATATATCCGCTTGACCGGCGGAATACGACTCACTCGCCCTGCTTCAAGCGCAGCCAGACATTCAGCCGCCGCATAGCTCCATCCGTTTTGAAACTGTCGGACAACAAAACGAGTGTGCCGCCGGTAGAAGTCTCCTCCTCCCGCCAGGAAAAAACGCAAAGCCAGTGAAGATTCAGAGCGCCGGAACGAGCGCGGGCAAGAAGCAAATTTTCAGAGGGGCGGGCATCATCAGGCGACAAATCCAAACGCATACTCCCGTTCTCCGCCAGAATGATTCGCCTGGGTTGACGGGCAATACGGCGGCGGGCATGAAAAAAATTACCCGCCAGCAGAACAAGGAACAGCCCTTGTCCCCACAGCGGCCAAGGGGTAAAGAGACATGCCGCAGTCGCCAAGCCATGCACCGCCAGCAGAAAAACGAACAGTCGGCGCGAGCTTTTGAGTTCCAGCAGGACTGGAAAGGCCAGGGTTTCCATCCTCTTGTCGCTCTAACGCGCAGTATCCAACGAGAAAGCGAGGTTGAGCGCCATGCTAGGTTTTCCTCGCACGGTGCGCCAAGTTGCGAAACTCGGCGATTTGGGTTTGATCTTGAAACCAAGATTTGGGAATCATCTCAAACATAATGTCCGAGTGATAAAGGAGAAACTGTTTTTCATCCTCCTTGCACTTTGCGTAGTCGCTCCACTGGCGCTTTGCTTGCCCGCTGATGTGCTTGACCTCAATACACTCACTATCCCATGTATAGGTAAATGGGGAAGCGAAATCCTTGTGCTGCTGGTGAATGCGGCGAACCTTCCAGGGAAGATATAGCGACGATAGGACTAGATCACCGATTACGCCACCGATTCCAGCACCGCCAATCATGAAACCTATGGCATGCTCGCCAAAGAAATATGTCGCAATCCCAACAGCGACGATGATTCCAGAGGTGATGTGGAACCAACGTACTGACTTTGCCCGATGGAGCCGCTGTGCATTGAGGTAGTCGGATGTTGATATGGAACCAGTGATCATTATTGGAAACCTGACGGGGAATTAACCGGCTCTTCGCGCAGCATCCAGCGATGGAGCGAGATTGAGCGAGTTTTAGAGCGTTTTTGATTTAAGCGCATACACTTTTCCTCCAAGCGTAGAGCAATCACGGCGCGGTTAGCCCTCTCCCCCGGCCCCTCTCCCGCTTGCGGTAGAGGTTGGCCACTCGCTTCGATGCCACTCGCGGCGAAGCCAAAGGCAGGGAGAGGGCGCGTAAAATGTAAGCATTTCAGCCAAAACCGCCCCAGAACTATACTGTCATCTACTGTCCAGATTAGATGGCACTTTGACAAGGCGTAGGCCAAAGATGACTAGGCAAGCAGCGCCGAGAAAGCCGTAGAGAGCCATGGGAATTGCCGGGATGTATGAATGACCGATAACTCCTAGTCCGAAAGTTAACGTTAGAATGCCAATTGACACAGGGGCAGAAAAGAGATTTGTGACAATACCGCAGCAGTGCGGGCATTTTCGAGCGCCATTCTGTTGTGGCTGTTTTCTCCATTCGGCAGAGAAAATATTGACCACTTTCAAACAATAAGGACATTTCATGATTGGTGCACCCATCTTGACCGAAAGGGTTAGTCGTGCCTTCGAGCTTTAATTTCATGGTGTGCCCAAGAAGCAGACTCAAGATTGACCCGTGCGTATATGAAGCTAACGGATACCCAAACTACAGCGACCAGATAAGCCCACCAAGGCGCCTCGCCATCTCCAAAATGTGCCGAAATTGCTGAAAGCCCGACAAGCAAAGCCGAATAAATCCCGACAAAAGCAAAATAGATAGAACTCAGCAATTGCGCATAAGGCTCAACACGCAATCTGAATGCTTCCCACTCGGGGGAGTAACCTCTACGCCTACGAAGAGCTTTCGATCCGGCTGTAATGGCCTTGGCTAAACCTCGACGCCTTGCACTGCCTAAGAGAAACATGACAATTGAAATGATGGCAGCAACAAGCAGCAGGAAAAGGCAGAAGTCTACCCACGGCTCATATGGTGTGCCTTGCAAATGCTCAACAATGTATATGATGAATTCGAGTGGAGTCATGACAGCCCTAAACCCGCCTAAACACCAGTGAGCCGTTCGTGCCGCCAAAGCCGAAGTTGTTATTGATCCCAACCTCTATGGACATGTCTCGCGCTGTATTGGCGCAGTAG
>JGI24701J34945_10000290_pt1 | contig 27325 bp, 27 predicted proteins | sample TergutTh196P3_FD_34945 | JGI IMG/M metagenome (IMG submission 34945)
AAATCACGGAGGTCAATGCGAGGGAAATAAAGTATGACGCAGCGGAAACGGAAATCGCAGAAGAACCCACAGAAGCAGTTGAGCCTGAAATTGAGATTGAGACTCCGGCAGAACCCACAGAAGAAATCATAGAAGAACCCGATTTTGAGCCGTATGATATTCCCTTGTCGGCAGAATTACAGCTATATACCTTTGACTTATGCGAGGAACGGGGGCTGGATTTTGAAATCGTGCTGGCTCTGATATACGCCGAAAGCAGTTACAGGCCGAATATAATCAGCCGCACCAACGATTACGGACTTATGCAATTAAACAGGGTGAACCATAAGTGGCTGAGAGCCGAGTTAGGTATCACCGATTTTTTGGACGCCGAACAGAACATAGACGCCGGAACCTTTCTTTTGATGAACATATCAGAGAAATACCCCGATACACACAAAATGCTGATGGCTTACAATTTCGGGGAGGCCGGAGCTAAACAACATTGGAACAACGGCGTTTACAGCAGCAGATACAGCCGGAAAATCGTTGCCAAAGCGGACGAGATTAGAAGCAGTAATCCCGCGCAATAACGAAAAATCAGCCTAAACTCTTGACGGGCGAGTGCTTTTTGTGGTAAACTTGTGTTAGTAAATTACTAAATTACTAACTGAATGAAAGAGGTTTTGAATATGAAAATCCCAACCACATTAAAGCACAAGCCTGTCATAATATCGGAAAATTACAGCGAGATAGACGGCAGGGCTGAAAACTCCGACGCCAAAGGGCTGTCCGTGGGGCTTGCCGCATGGAACGACAGGGGCAAGGTTGATGTTTCGGCAAAGGTTTGGCGGCACACAGGCGGCAAGTGGTCTAATGTCGCCGAAGAAATGCCGCTCCACCGTGTTCTTGATCTTGCCATTTTTGTGTGCAGAACAAAACAATATTTCCGCGACGATGCCTACAAACACAAAAAACTGTATGACGAGGCCGACCCGCAAATTGACCGTATCGCTTTGCAGGGCGGCGCTATGAATGTCGCCGTCTGTACAGACAACGGCATGATAGACGAGGATATACGGCTGTTCCAAGACGCTCTCGCAAAAGACGATGAACTGCTCGGCGAGAGGTTTCGGCGGTTGTCGGCTATCCTCAAAGAATTGGGTTACTAAACCGTAAATACCGGCATACGCCCGCTTACCGCATTGCGCCTGTAAGCGGGTTTTTTCATTNNCAAAAAAATACATGGAGGTGCTATTTTGCTCTTACCGATTATAATGATAGTCATTTGTCTTGTGGGCGGCGGTGTCGCCTACTATTTTATTAAGCAGGGCGAGAAGAACAAGTACAAACAAAAGGACGCGCCCGATGCTGCTGCCGCTAACGAGTTTATCAACGTCAAGGATATATGCGGCAATTTTCTCTATACCCGTGACGGTCAACTGCTGTGTTATTTGAAACTCACGCCCATCAGCATTGACCTCTACTCAAAAACCGAAAAGCGGAACATCGTTCGCACCCTGACCGCCGAAATGTCGGCTACGCAGTTTCCGTTTAAGTTTATCGCCGTGTCACGCCCGATTGACATATCGCCATTGCTGTCCGAGCTTCACTCTATGCTGATGACCTCCGACTCCAAGCAACGGGAAATCCTGAAAGCGGAAATGATTGAGATGTCAAACTTCGCAATGGGCGGCGATATTGTGGAACGCCAGTTTTATATCGTCCTTTGGGATAAGGCTCTTGACGGCGCGGAGCGTGAGCTTATGGGCAGAGCGCGGCTGTTCGCCGAGAACTTCAACGGCAGTAAAATATCCTGTGAGATATTGAACCAACAGGACATTGTACGGCTCTGTAACCTTGTGAACAATCCGAGCTACACGCAGATTGAAGATAACAGTTTTGAAGCGGCGATACCGCTGATTGAGGGGGGAATCAATATATGATGAAGATAAATAAGAAGAAAACGGCCGAATTTGTGCCTGTCAATCAGGCGTTGTTGAACGTCATTACGCCGATGGGCTTGGAACTCAAACGCAACAGCCTTGTAATCGGCGAGAACACCGGCAGGGTGTACGGTGTGGTGAAGTTTCCGCAGAAAGTAGATATGGGTTGGCTGTCTAAAATCACCAACATACCGAGTACCATTGTTTCCATAGGGTTCAAGCCGGTGGATAACAGCGCACTCATATCCGCAATCTCAAAAAGTATCGTCCACAACAGGGGTGCGGCCGACAGCGCGAAAGACCCGCTTGCCCGTCAGAGAGCGGAAAAAGCCGCCGAGGACGGTGAGCGGATTATGCTTCAAATCGACCAGAACGGCGAAACGGTGGGGCTGATGAGTATTTCCATCATGCCCATTGCCCGTGACGATAAGAATTTTACGAAAGTCACGCGCAGGGTTGACAGCGTTCTCGGCGTGATGAAGTGCAAAGGCAGGGCGCTTGCGAGTTTGCAGAAAGAGGGCTTGCAGAATATCTCGCCCACATTCCCGACCAACGGCAAAATCGAAAACATCATACAGCGGATCGTGCCGATGAGTACCTTCGTGGGCGGTTTTCCGTTCGCTTCAAGCGGCTTCAATGACGGCACAGGGTACTACTTCGCCAAAGACAACAGCGGCGGTCTTATCGTTGTTGATACATGGAAGCGCGGCGACGACCGCACAAACAGCAACATGGTTATCATGGGCGTGGCGGGCGTTGGAAAGTCTACGGCGGTCAAGCATATCGCCCTCGCGGAGTATATGAAAGGCACGAAACTCATTTTCATAGACCCCGAATCCGAGTACAAAGACCTCTGCCTGAACCTTAACGGCGACTGGATAAACGCCGGGGGCGATAAGCGCGGGTTGCTGAATCCGTTGCAGATACGCCCCGCGCCGAGGGATAACGATGATGATGTCGGCAAGAAAGTCAAAAAGGGCGGCAAGGACATCAACACAGACGATACCGATCCGCCGCTCTATGTTGACGAGGGTTACGGCATGAGCGATATGGCGTTGCACATCAAAAACTTAGAGATTTTCTTTAAGCTGTATATTCCCTCTCTGTCCGATATGAAACGGGCTATCCTCAAACAGACCATCATTGAACTTTACAATAATTTCAACATTGATTGGGATACCGACATCAAGACCCTCAAAAACACCGACTTCCCCACGTTTACAGACCTTCACGTTCTGCTTGAAAAGAAAGGCAAGGCCGCAAAAGACATTGAACACAAGGAACTTGCCCTGCTGTTCCACGACCTCGCCCTCGGCAGCGACCAATTTCTATGGAACGGACACAGCACGGTTGAAACGACCTCCCGTTGTATCTGCCTTGACACCCACAGCTTGCAGAACACTGGCGACAATATCAAACGGGCGCAGTATTTCACTCTGCTGTCTTGGTGTTGGGAGCAGATGAGCCGCGACAGAACCGAGCGCGTCATGCTGATATGCGACGAGGCATACCTGATGATAGACGAGAATGTACCGCAGAGCCTTGTGTTTCTGCGGAACGTGGCAAAACGCGCCCGTAAGTATGAGGCGGGGCTTGCGATTATCAGCCACTCGGTTGTTGACTTCCTTTCGGGCAACATCAAGCAGTACGGGCAGGCGCTTCTTGACATTCCCTGCTACAAAATCATCATGGGTACGGACGGTAAAAACCTTTTGGAAACAAAGGAACTGTACAGCCTGACCGAAGCGGAGGAAGAACTGCTGCTGTCTAAAAAGCGCGGTCACGCCCTGTTTGTCATCGGCTCAAAGCGGCTTCATGTCAACTTTGAGATACCGCTGTATAAGTTTGACTACTTCGGAAAAGCCGGAGGGCGGTAAAAAATCAATAAAAACACAGGCGAGAGGACGGCGTAAAAAGCCGTCCTTTTTGCCGTTTGAAGGGAGTTGATTCTATGGCTGCACCTGCGGCTGCGGCGGTTGTTAAGAAACTGCTGACAAAATTAGCGGTTGACGCGGCGACCGACGCCGAAAAGCGGCGGCGTTTGCTGATACTGATTCTCGCGCCTGTTATCGGGCTTTTATTGTTGATTGCCTTTATCGTTTATCTGCTGACAAGCCCGTTATCCCTGTTGCTCGGCTGGCTGTTACCGAATGAGATAAAGGTGGTTGAGGATTTTCAGGTGGAGTACGGCTACAACCAAAGCATAGGCATTTTCGAGCGTGATTACCTTGACGGAAGCGGTATCGACTACGGCGATATTATCTTTACGGACGGCGCAACCGAGGTTGTCTATTTCAATCAGCTTGATTCAAGGTATGCCAACGAACCTTACGGCACGGACAAAATCGGTACGCACGGCTGCGGCCCCACATCTATGGCTATTGTCGTATCAAGCCTTACCGACCGTGTTATTGACCCTATTGAGATGGCGGCATGGTCTGTTGCAAACGGCGGTTGGGCTGCTGAACAAGGCTCATATCACAGCCTTATACCAAGCGCGGCGCAGGCTTTCGGGCTGAGTGTAGAGGGCGATGTGCAGAACGAACCGCAAAAAATCATTGACGCGCTTGCCGAGGGAAAACTTGTCGTTGCGCTAATGGCAAAAGGACATTTCACAAGTGGCGGGCATTTTATCGTCCTGCGCGGTGTAACGGCTGACGGTAAAATCCTTGTTGCCGACCCCGCAAGCCACAGGCGAAGCGAACAGGAGTGGGATTTCAGCATTATCTTAGACGAAGCCCGCAGAGGCGCGGCGGCAGGCGGTGCGTTTTGGATAATAGGTTAAAGGGAAGGAGGAAGATAATTTAATGATTCTATATTTGTCGAGAAACGAAAGCGCAAGTCTGCTCGACACGGCGGCACGGGAAAACGGTCTGCATATTCGTAAAATGTCAGGCAGTTTCAGCCTTTCGGAGTTTGTCACAATGGATATGCGGAAGTACGCAAGCTGTCGCTTTTTATGTGTGGAACGGCTTGCAATCATCGAAAAGGACAACGAGTTTTTAGAAGCTGTGAAGTCTTTTCAGATGATGTTCAACGCGCGGCTCATTGTTATTAACGAAAGTACCTATCAGATGGAACACATGGATGAATTGACACGGGGGCTTGTGCGGATTGGCGTTACAGATATTGTCACGGCGACCGATATGGACGAGAAAATGGGGCAAATCGCCGAGTGCCTGTCCGATGAGGGTATGCTTAAATACAAACCCAAGCCCAAAAAGACCAAGCCGATAAAACATAAAAATGACGATGATGATTACGAAAGCGACACTTTATATAAGGCTGACGATAATAACGAAGATGAGGAAGAATACAAGGAAACTTTGGCACAGAGCCTTATTCTCAGGGAAATGGAGGACGAGCATTACCGCTTTGACTGTCTGAACGTGAAAATCGGCGTAATCGGCGCGACCCGAAGGGTTGGCACGACCACGGCTGCGTTGGGGCTTGTCAACTTCATCAAAAATCACGGCGGCACAGCTTGTTACGCCGCCCTCAACGTCAACCGCCATCTTGAAAGCATTGCCGAGGCATACGGTTTTGACACCGAGGACGATTATTTCACCTACGACGCCATTGATTTTTACGAGAGTATGCTGCCCAAGCATGATTATAATTTCGCTGTCATGGACTTCGGCGACCTCTATCATGGAAATATCCGGCGTGAGGCGGCCAAAGGGTTCAAGGAGTGCAGTATACATTTACTCTGCGGAGCAAGCAGTAAGCGGTTTGAGGTGGTGGAGTTTGCCGAGGCGTTAAAAGCTGTAAAATCAGTTAAGCCACGGATTCTTACCTATGCGCCTAACGCCAAAATCGGGGAGTTTTTCCGCACCGCCGTTACAAAAGAGCCGACCGTTATCAAGCCGGTCAAAGAAATACTTGACTTTAAGACGAACGGGATTGTGTTCAAGGGGATTGTTCAGGACTACATTGTGGAAACGTCGAAAAGGCTGTAAAAATTAAAATGGGGTGTGTTCGGAAAACGAACGCACCCCTTAATTTTTCAGACTTTATTTATCGTAGAGTAATTCACTCCATGAACCGATGTACCAACGACATATTCACTTAACATTATACACCGTGTAACGTGGCGTGTCAATATGTTGGGCGAAATTTTAACAAGATGCCCCGAAAAATTTAATATTTCGTTTTGTTTGACGGCGATATTCAAGATATGGCGCGTAAAGATGATTGCGCGGCGGCTTTATCGCCGTCAAATATTTGGTCAAAAATTTATGAAAGGACTGTTCGTTCAAATGGCAAAGAGAGGGGAAAATATTTACAAAAGGAAGGATGGGCGTTGGGAAGCACGGGTAATTAAAGGGCATAACAAACAGGGCAAAACCCTTTACGCTTATTTCTATGGCAATAGCTACAAAGAGGTAAAGGATAAAATTTATATGTCCTTGCCCTCCGTCAACTATGAATCAACGGCGGCAACCGGCACGAACGAAGAAACGGTACGTTTCGAGGTTGTTTTGGATTTATGGCTTAACCATAAAAAGGTCAGATTGAAGGAATCGTCGTATGTAAAGTATTTCAACCTGATTCACAACCATATAAAGCCATCGTTAGGGAATTACCCGCTGACGGGCATAACGGGCGCATTGCTAAACGCCTATATTGCCGAAAAACACAAGTCCGGCAAACGCAATGCGGCGGGTGGTCTTTCTGAAAAGACAATTAAAGACATCATCACTCTTATAAAATCTGTTTTGCGGTACGCTAAAGAGGAAGGCTTGGTGTCTGATTTTAGCTTGAATTTAATCTTTCCGCGTGATAAAATAAAGGAAATGAGGGTTCTTACCAAAGACGAACAATCGACCCTTGAAAAATATCTTTGCTCTGATATGGACGCAAGCAAACTCGGCGTCCTTATTTGTTTGTATACGGGCTTGAGGGTGGGAGAGATATGCGCGTTGAAATGGACTGATATAGCCTTAGACGAGCATACGCTGACGGTGCGGCGTACAATGCAGAGGGTGCAGACCGTAGACGATAGCAGCCTCTCAAAAACAAAAGTGCTTGTAACCGAACCTAAGAGCGATTGTTCTACGCGCGTTATTCCCTTGCCCGACTGTCTTACAGAAAGACTATTGATGTTCCGGCCTGTTTGCCCGGATGCTTACGTTCTCACCGGGAAAGCGGCACGGTATTTAGAACCGAGGACATTTCAAAATCATTTTAAGGCATACATTACAGGCAGCGGTATCAAAGATGCGAATTTTCATTGCACAAGACACACGTTCGCTACGCGCTGCGTTGAACTTGGTTTTGAGATTAAAAGCCTTAGTGAGATTCTTGGTCATGCCAATGTGAACATAACCTTGAACCGATATGTACATCCGTCTTTTGATATGAAGCGCGACAACATGAACAAGCTGTCTTTGCATTGAATAAGCCGTCAAATTCGGATTGCGTAACGAAAAAGGCTTTATATAATCGGGTTTTTCAATGTTTTTTCATGGAGTGAATTACTCTACGAAAATCAGCGGTATACTCCACGAAAGCAGTATAAACGGTTTGCACACAGGACGGAGGGTTAAGAGAATGTCTATTGCTGCAAATAGATTACAAGCAGAAAAGAACACAGACAAAGCAATCGTTGAGGCGTTCTTTGCTTCAATCACAGGCAAAGCTACGTTTACAGGCAAAGAAATAGACTTGATTATCGACTTCCGAAAAATTGTTCCTGTTGACGAGAATTGCGGAGTTGAGGAATTGCAAAGCGTTTGCATGAAGGCTTGGGGGACGAGCGGCATCTATGTAAATATGCAAAAACGAATTGATGAGTACACTATCTTTTTTGTTACGGAGGATAATGGCGTTCCAGAGTTGATTTTGGAATTGTCACGTCAGCACCCGGAAATTACAATAAATTATATGTGTGATTTGAAAATTGATGAAAATAATCGCTCCCCCGTTGGAGAGTTCGTTTTCTGCAATGGTACTTGTATAGCAGATTCCCGCCTTAATATCCCTGATGATGAACATATCGGAGGGTCTGATTACGAACGGGTTTTTTATGCCTTGCGCGAATCAAGCAGAGCAATGGAAAGGGATATGTTGCAAGCGGCAGAAGAAAAAAGGTTGAAAAATCGAACTCGTCTGCTAAACGGCGACGATCCGCTTAAATTTGACATTGAAGATTTTGACTTTTCTGTGCGCTCTTATAATTGTATGAAACGAGCCGGTATAAATTCAATCGCAGATATTATCGCCTTAACAAGAGAAGAACTCATGCAAGTACGTAATTTTAACGAAAAGAATCTTAACGAAGTTGTCGATAAACTTCATACGTTTGGATTAAATTTGAAGGAATGAGGAATCGAAAAGTGAGAAGAAAAATGTTGGTGGTTTGGCCGCCTGAGATTCCTGTATCGGCTAATTGCTTCACATATCATTATATTGATTTTATTGAGCCAATATCCTATCTGGTAAATTTAGGCTATGATGTTGATTTTATTGATATGGGCTTATTAAATCAGCATAAGCAGGAACTGTATCTTAAATTTACTGACCGCCCAAACAAAATTGCTATATATTGTGATTTTCACTTGATTCAATCAGCTATTGAATCAATAAAACTCGCAAGAATTATGTCGCCGACTTCCGAAATATTGATATACGGGCCGATAATATCATTATTTTCAAAAAACATATTGGAAATCGAGAACGGTTTGTTAGTTGGCTGTACCGGCGATTATGAAACAATCCTCGAAAACTTTTATACTGATAATTACAAAGAGAGAATAGTGGACGGTTATTGGCTTGACAGTAAAAATATGCAGCCAATCAACTTAAATCTTTTCAATCCGCACGATTATCAAAGGTTAATTGACTTGGACAGAAACAGGAATCAAGAATTAAATGTTGGAATTGGAGTATCGCGCGGCTGTTCATATTCGTGCGAGTATTGCAGAACTACGTTAGAGAGTGATTCTGTTGACCGCCGTGTTCCAATAGATAAAATAATGAATTTTATTGATAACGCTCAAAGAAATCACAATATAAATAGCTTTAAGTTTATATCTCCGAACTTCGCCCAAAACAGGGAGTGGGTTTTTGACTTTTTAGACGCAGTAAAAAAGAAGGGAGTGACATGGAAGTGTTGCACACGAGTGGAGTATTTTGATGATGAATCATTTGCCGAATTATTCAAAGAGGCTGGATGTGTAAGCGTTTCTGTCGGTTTGGAGAGCTATGATGAAACCGCTTTGTCTGGCATAAAACGAGTAAACTCTAATATTTACAAAGGGATTCATAATCTGTCTAAACATAGAATCAGCATAAAAGGCATGGTCATGTTGGGCATACCGGGCAGCGATTTTATGAAAACGAAAGAATGGATTGCTTCACTTGAAAAAATGGGAGTTGCGGTAAGACCTACGATATATACCGACTATAAAAATATAAAATTCGCCGACCTTCCATTTGCAGATAAACGATTATGTGTTCATGATGGGCAGAATGTTGAAATGGTCGAGATGTGTTTGGATAGAAACGGCAAGATGTATTAACGAAAGGGGGGGGATGACATATGATTAAAAAAACATGGGAATCGGTAAGTAAGAGATGGATTGCTTTTTCCGACAATCAAGACATTCATCGTGAACACTTAAATACACCTGCATTTTTAAGCTGTTTGCCAGACCTTTCAGGCAAAGATGTAATTGATGTCGCTTGCGGAATAGGCGACAACACAAATTTGTTATCGAAAATGGATTGTCGTATTACAGGCATCGACTTTTGCGATGAATTTATTGATGTTGCGAACAAACGATATTCGAGTGAAAAAACAAAATTTATTTGTATGGACGCAGAGAAGATGAGCTTTGCCGACAATTCGTTTGACATAGCGGTTTCATTTATGGCTTTAATGGATATGGAAAAGCCAGAGTCGGTTATGAAAGAGGTATTTCGAGTTTTGAAGAACGAAGGGTTGTTTTTCTTTTCTATAATCCATCCGTGCTTCTGTCCGCCCGAAAAAAACTATGTTGAGAAAGCTGGCAAATACGCAAAAGAAGTGGGGGCATACTTTGATGTAGGGCAACACACGAAAAAATTTGAGGGGTTTCAAACATATAGATACCATTGGACTTTGGGAATGTGGATTGACTATATAATTCAAGCCGGATTTTGCTTGCAATCTATTATTGAACCAAGACCCGATAATAAGTTAATTGAAAAACATCCCCATTTTAAGCAAGTTGAGGATATACCGAACAACATGATAATTGTCTGTTATAAAAAGCCAAATGCCTGTGATGTATCATCTGTTATGAACCCCGTTAATGAGGCCGGGGCGATAACCACACTCAACGGAGGTGAATTATGAATAGCGAATTAGACGATGTTCGCAAAGAGCAGCTAATTGAGATTTTGACAAACGAGTTAAAGGTGCTGAGAGCGAAAGTACAAATATCGCAACAAGAATTGGCCGACAGGGTTGGAATTTCACGTCAAACTTATGTAGCGATTGAAAACAAGAAGCACAAAATGACGTGGCAACACTTCATAGCGCTATTGCTGCTTTACAGAAGTAACAATGATACGATAAAAATGATTGATTGGATTGGTGCGTATCCACCGGATTTAGAAAGGTATATTACGCTAAAAGACGATTGAAAAATTATTACAGAGGGAGGTGTGAATAAATGACGTTTGGCGAACTTATCAGGATTATCAAAAACGCCGGGAAAATCAGCGGTACACTTGACGATTTTGTAATTGACTTGTTTGAGGTTTCTTTTGGGTTCGATAGAGGCTCTACTTGCCTTACAAGTGACCGTGTTAAAAAATGGCTGCAACGCCAAAACAGCGGCGTAAACAAATGGATATACGATGCAATCAAAGAAGGGAAAGTTTTTGACCACGCTTCTTTTATTGACTTTTTATCTTGCCGCACGACTATGACTTGGCTTGCTGTTCAGATTGAGTTTAGCAAAATAGCCGAGGCTGAACGCCCCATGATAGATTGCACAACAGAGGATTCGTCTGTGTTTTGGCGCAGCGTTTTATGGCAATTCAAGGGCATTGTAGGGCTTGCACAAAATGATGATAATTCGCCCATGCCCATATCGGAGTCAGAAAGCGTAACTCCATCTGAAAATTTACCGCGCTTGGTTGCTGCTCCGTTTTTGTTTTCTCCGATAAATACCAAGCGGAACAATAGCGTGACAATTTACAAGAGCGGAAACCGTGATAAGAGTACAGTTATAATGTCCGGCAAGTTTGAGGACGGTAATTTCCTCGTAATCTCATACGGTAAAGTATTTGTGCAACACTCAATCTCGCTATATGACGTGCAAGGTGGTATGGTAGAAACCTTATATCCCTTGTTATCGGCTATCGGAGGTGGGTATCCCAATAAACGCATAGGAATCAGCAGTGGTCACGGGGAACAATTAACAGCCGCCGGATTTAATCGCACGTTAAAATCAAAACTTGCTGATGATGGTATATCAATTTCCGATACCGTTGTTGCGGCTATTAAAGTATGCGATGTTTTCATCATAGGCGAACCGCTGATAGAGTATTCGGAAGATGAGGAAGATGAAATCATTTCATTCATTGCAAACGGCGGAGCGGTGGTTTTTTGCAGTAATGGTTGGACATTGAGAAAAGGTGAAAACAGCGAGAAAGGCGAAATTGAGTATTTGCCTGTTAATCGTTTTGGCAAGACTCTCGGCTTTAAGATTGACAAGGGCATAACGGGTAATTTTTTGTGTATTGGCGACAAACGCCTATACTTTTCACCGTTGCAAAACGCCGCAGGGCAAAATGAAAAGTCAGATTATTCAGAGGAAATATCTCGCTTAATTGCAATGGCTGTAGATGGGGACAGCAACGCACAATGGCAGCTTGGAATGAAATACGAAATTGGAAAAGAGATTCCGAAAGATGGTTTTTCGGCATTATATTGGTATAAAATGTCGGCGTTTTCGGGTAATGCGAACGGTCAGCATCGTTTAAGCCGATGCTATATGGGTGCTGTTCTGCAAGGTGTTAAGCAGAATAACGCACTTGTCTTTTTATGGCTTACGGCTTCCGCGGAACAAGGTAACAAATACGCTCAAGGCAATCTCGGTCACGCATATCTATGTGGTTCATACGGAATTGCGATTGATAAAGAGAAAGCCATCATGCTGATTGAGGCATCCGCAAAGAACGGATGGGCGGTTTCGCAAATCCGTCTTGGAAAGCATTGTGAAGAATTACAGGACTACAATAATGCCGCATTATGGTATACAAGAGCCGCAAACAACAAGCAAATATCGCCTGACGATTTAGCCGAAGCTAAACTGTGCCTCGGCTTGCTGTTCAAATCCGGCAAGGGCGTATCGCGCGATGTAAAAAAAGCCTTGCTGCTATTGCGTGAGTCAGCGAAATGCGGAAACGATACAGCGACAGCAGAATTGGATATTCTTGAAAATGACCTTTTAAGCAACACGGATATAACAGACTTAGATGATGGGAACACGAAGTATTACGACACAAAAATATTTGACGGTACGAAATATGCCGAATTTACGGAGGACGAAAAACGGAATCTTCTCGAAGCTGTAGAAGCTGAATTTGAAATCCGAATTGGCGAGTGTCTTGGGAAATATGTGGGTGAAGAAAAGATTGCGGAGTTCGACAAAATTTTTGAAGATATGGATTTTGTAGACTCTGAAATAGAACGGCTGAATGTAAAGCAATCTTATTTCTTTAAGGCTAACAGATTGCGCTTACCCCAAAGTATTACCGACCTTGAAGTTGCGAGAGATGTTTTTTCAGGATTCTGGTTACAGCACCATTGTCCCGATTATCTGCCGCTGATACAAGAACAGCGAATGTTAATATTAAAGGAGTTGTTGAACGGCACTTTGGACTTGGAATGTTCGGAAAGCAGTTCCCGCAAAAATACGGCGTTGGCGGACTGTCCCTAAAACTTCCCCTAAATGTCCCTTAGATGTCCTTTGTTTTGGGGTGTACGCAAACTATAATTATATTGCAGACACAAAATAATAAGGAGGGTATCTATGAGCAGTTCTATTCCGAACGGGACATACAAGAGTGAGCAGTACACCGACAAGCGATTACCCGGCACAGTTGCGGTAAGCACGGCAGTTGTAAGCGGAACTCATCTTACGCTGACCACGGTTATGAACGGCACAAATGTCGTTAATAGGGGTGATTACCAAATTAACGGCGGCAGACTTACACTCGCGGGAGAAAGCTACAGCTTCAACATAGGAACAAATGGATTTTCTCTTGATGGCGTGTGGTTTGTGAAATCCGAATACTGAGAAATCCAAACAACTATCTGTTTAGAAAGGAGGGAAGGACTATGACACGAGATGAATTTGCCATCATTCTTATTGGCGTTCTTGTTTTCGCCGTATTCATTGCCCTTATAGTAATTATGTTTAGCGATGTTAGCGGCTTACGCATGAAACGTAAGCAAGAAAGACTTAAAATCGAGCATCTCAAGATGAGCGACCCTAAACTTTATTCCTTGTTGTACGACGAAAAAGGCAATAGCAAAGTTAGTGGTAGCAGCGGCAGGGTCAGAGGCGGGGGTGCAGGGCTTGGTTATAGCTGCGGTATCTGCGGCGGACACGTTTCGGGTTCATGTGGTCACGGTCAAGGTTCAAGCGGCGGACACGGTGGTTTTGGAAGCGGCAATGGATTCGGTAGATAAACAAAGATTATATTATTAGGAGGAAACGAACATGGTTATCGACTCGTTTACAAGCAAAAAAGGCGAACGCTATACCTTTGAATCAAGCGGCGGCAAATACTACATCTGCATCAATGGGCGTACAGAAAAATATGATTCAGACGAATCGCTTATGCGGCGAAAATTTGAAGAATTTAGACGCCTCGTCGGCAAGTAAGAAATCTCGTCCGNAAATCTTAANTTGCGGACAGAGTAAAACCAAATAATTCGAGAGGAAGGAAANAATGGCTTCAAACATTCAAACAATAAAATTCCCAGACGGTGACACCTATANCGGCGAAGTAAAGAACGGCGTTCCTCATGGCAAGGGGAAAGTTGTCTATGTCAACGGCGATGTTTATGAGGGCGATTTTGCGCCGATAAACGGAGCATTTCTTAACGGCAATGGACGATATACCCACGCCAACGGTTCTTGGAATGAAGGCGTATTCAAAGACGGAAACTTTGTCGGCGGCAAGGTGCGGCTTCTAAAACCGGATGGCAGCGTCGGATATGAAGGCGAATATTCTAACGGCAACAACAATGGTCACGGTAAATCAACCCTTGCCGATGGAAGCGTTTATGTAGGTAACTTCATTGATGGTGAACGTACCGGTTCAGGGAAACTGACACGTCCTAACGGCACGGTTTTCGATGGTGAATTTGACAACGGAAAATTCATCAGAGGGGTCGTGTTTATCAAGTATGAGAATGGAACGGTTTATACAGGTGGCTATGTCAATGACAAATATACAGGCGATGGCAAATTGTTATGGCCTAATGGCGATGTGTATGAGGGTGCGTTTTTAGACAGCAAATATCACGGGCGCGGCAAATTAACCTATGTGAGCGGAAAAGTCTGTGAGGGCGAGTTCGTCAACGGGAAATTTGTTGATGCCGCAACATCAAAATCTCCTGCTACGGATAGTGCAGAGAAAATATCAGTTTTCGGTTTTAATTGGGAGTGTAAAAGAACGTGGTCTGCCACAGGAGAAAAAACAAAATCCGGGTTCTCGTATACCGGAGGTGCGGGCGAGGTCTTAACTATTCACAATGACTTCTATGAGTTCGCAGAAGTTAAGACCGTCCTTGACCTCGAAAGCAATGTGGTATACATATTTTCGATTGATGTCAAGGTGGAGGATTTTGTTCGGTATCCGAAAGATGTAGAAGAACACCCCGATTTTATTGGCGGTGCGGATGTATGCTATCAATCTTATGTCGCTGACGAAGAAAAGCTAAAGGTATACAGACACCCTAACCCAAACAATGCACCCGAATGGAAGAAGCTGACTTGGCGTGTGACTACCGATAAAAGCGGAAAATGTGATTTACTTATACGCTATGGCACTTCATGGTGCGCTTGCAAGGGGACGGCGTATTTCCGCAATCTTGCGTATAAAAAAGCATAAACGGTCAAATACGATAAAGGGAAAAACGGAGGGCGAAAATGAGCGGAGTTAAGATTAGCGAGGCAGAATTAGAAAGAAGAAGGCAAGCAGAGCTTGAACGCCAACGTCTGGAGCGTTTGCGTAAAATCAGAGAGGCCACAGACCAATACAATCTGTTGATAGGTCAGTACGAGGCTTTCCGCACCAATGTTTCGCTTGCTATGAAAAAAGAGTTGCAAACTTTCGGTTCTGTTGGAGAGCTGCGCTTGGCTTGCGATTCGTTTGCTTCCGTAAAAACGACGTTGGATTCGGAGGTAGCTCAACGGTTGTCATTACCGCTACCTATTGAGCCGGAGGACATACAGGCGCTCAATTCAAAGTTGCGGGAAAGCCTTTCGAGCCTTGAAAACATCTACAACAAAGGGCTTTCAGAATTTGCCGCAAGGTTATCGCTATACAACGAGGGGCAATCCGAAATGGCTCGAAGCAATGAATTTGCTGCCGCACTCTCTAAAATCGAAAAAGCAAAGCGGTTAGAGTACAGCGATATTAGTTTTGATTTGTCCTCATTGTTAAATAGCGAGGCTGAGTTTGATTTGAGCGTACTGTATGACGAGGTGCTTGCCGATTGTACCATTCTAATCAATAACAGCGCGATAGGACGAACCGAAAGAAGTCAACTGCTCGGCGTTATTAACGATATGCAAAACAATCAAGAGGTCAAAGCTGTATGCGATGCGGCTATATATCAATATAAAGCGTTAAGAGGGAATGTAAAAAAGAAAATTCGCATTTTCAACGATTTGTACAACCAATATTGTGCCTTATATACCGAGTGGCGCGGATTGTGCAATGGCAGAAAAACTCCTATCGACCCAATGACGCCGAGGGGCGGTTTTGAATCGGTGGAAATCTTGCAAAGCGAGATACAGCTTCTTGACGAAAAAATAAAGGTTGAAACTAAACGCTCTTATATCAGGGAGCAAATTGACGAGGTTATGCAAATATATGGGTACAGCATCGCAGAATCAATCGTGATGCGCGGGGCTACAAAAGGTCAAAGCTANCTATTTGAATCCGGCAACAGAGCNATTCATTTGTTTGTGTCTGATACAAACAAAATAATGTTTGAGCCTGTGGGCTTAAATAGCTTAGACGGCGAGGGACACACAGGCTATGACGGAATGGTAGAGAGCGATATATCTGATGAGGACAGAACTGCTATATATAAGGATCAGATAGATTTTTGCTTGCTCCACCCCAAAATGGTGGAAGAATTGAAAAAACGCGGGGTTATTCTCGGCAACACACAAGTAAAAGAAGCGAACCTAAAAACCGCAAAAATGCTTAGGGTAAAAGGCAAGCAATCAAGGCGAAGGCAAGATAAAACCCATGAGGCGCACCGCTATGAGGAACAGAAGCTACGAGAAATAAAAATTGATTAGATACGGAGGTTATGCCCTGTGAATAAAACGTGCAGCATTTGTAACAACGAAAATTCTGACAACGCTTCCGTATGTGAAATGTGCGGGGCGGCCTTAGAAGCGGATTCCCTTTGCCGCAAGCCAACGGTTACGCTTGTCAGTATTAACGGCCCTGCGATAGAACTCCCCGAAGATGGCGCGTTAATCGGGCGCGGTTGTAGCCTTGCACCTAATTTGTTTGACCATAATTGGGTTTCGGAAACCCATTGTAGAATTTCCATTGATGGGGGTGATTGCTATATAGAGGACATAGGCAGCGACGGCAATGGTTCTACAAACGGCACATTCATCAACGGCGATAAGATTCCAAAGAGGACGCGGGTGAAGTTTTATCACGGCAACACACTTAGCATAGCTCATCTGCATTTCGACATCAGAGTTGAATACCCACAGAGCCATACCGAAGAAGAAACGGTTGTCGAAGAACGGTTGGTTTGGGTTATTGAGTGTCCTGTGTCCGGCAAGCGGTTTGAAGTTGAAGATTCTGACTCACGAATAAAGGAATGTGATTGTTGCGTTGACATAATGGATAAAAAGCGCATTTCAAAGGTTAAGCCGAAACAAGTGAGGGCGATTTAATATGCTTATAGAACGTGTGCTATACCCGGTCAGTACGTTAGGCCCCGGCGAACGGATTGTGATTTGGACGAGCGGCTGCTCGAAAAAATGTCCGAATTGTGTCAGCCCCGAAATGTGGCAGGCCAAAACAGACAAGGATATGACCATATCACAACTGATTGGATTTATCAGGAGGATTGTAAGAAACAATCAAGTAGACGGCATAACGATAAGCGGCGGCGACCCATTGGAGCAGTCAGACGAACTTTTGGAGTTTATTTCCGAGATAAGCGGCGATTGCCACGATATTTTGATTTATACAGGCTATACGTTGGCAGAACTGCGGGAATTATGGACACCGGAAAAAATGGGAAAGTTGATGAAGCACACGGCTGTCTTGATAGACGGAAGATACGAGGACGGGTTGAATGATGGGTTATCGCCCTTAATCGGCTCGACAAACCAAGAGATACACTATCTCAATGAGGGTGTAAAGCCCAAATACCTTGAATATATGCGATTGAACGGCCGACAAGTTCAAAACGTGTATTACGAAAACAAACTGATTTCTGTCGGAATCCACAATAAGGAGCATTGAATCATGGAAAAACAAGACGGTATCTCGAAGTGGCAGCGGGAGCTTATGAGCTTCAAGGGAATAAAAAGCACGTTTATCATTGAGGGGAATATCAACGACCAGTATTTCATGGAAAACCCCGAAAACGGTGATGTCAGCTTTGACAACCTCAATGAAACGCTGAATCAAATATTTAATCCGTCCGAAGCCGAGGAATACGACCTTGTTTTCTGTGACCCCCTTTTCGGATTTTCCGACCCGCTCAATCATGGAAAGGAAGCATTGTTAGCACTTGCGGGACGTTATCAGGAAATAGCTAAGAAACAGCGGGAGGAAACACAGGCACTTAACGGTAACAACACTTCCGGCGACGGCCAAATATCGGAAATTATCCGTGCGGTAATAACACGGCCGGACACAGTTTCCAATGCGAAGCCCGTTGCAGTCGTGTTTAATTTTGCCTCACGGCTCGTATCAAGCCCGGATCGCCTTGTCAGCGATGAAACNACAATGTTCCTAAACCTTTTNTTTGCATCAAAAAATGCGATTAGGGTTGGCTCGAACATTAAGACACTCCTGTTAGTCGTTGACAAATTCAANGANATACCCGCTTGGTTCTATTTGAACAATCCGAACGTGCGGACNGTTTCTATCCCTAATCCCGATAGGGCTGTGCGGGAAGCGTTTGTAAGCAATTATTTCAGCGACCTTGNTTCGGATAACCCGGCGATTGTCCGTATAAAGAACAAATTTATTGATATGACCGAAGGCATGAAGCTGTTGGAGCTTGACGAGTTACGCCGTCTTTATCAAAAAAGCAAAGTACCCGTTGAGGAAATTACCGATACGGTTTCAATATATAAGTTTGGGTTCAAAGAAAACAAGTGGGAGGCTATGCGCGATAAGATTAACGAGGATATATCGTCTGCTATGCGTAAGCGTGTTAAAGGACAGGAGCAGGCCATTGAAAAAATATCACGGATTATAAAACGCTCTGTAACAGGACTTTCGGGTATGCAGCACTCATCAAGCGGCAATAAGCCGAGAGGTATCATGTTCCTTGCAGGCCCCACGGGAACAGGCAAAACCGAAATCGTTAAAACGGTCGCCGAACTTCTCTTTGGCGATGAAAAAGCATTGATACGTTTCGACATGAGCGAGTATACGGCTGAACACGCAGACCAAAAGCTGTTCGGCGCACCTCCCGGATATACCGGCTATGATAAAGGCGGTCAGCTTACAAACGCAGTAAAAACAAACCCTTTTTCCGTCATTCTGTTTGACGAGATTGAGAAAGCGCATACCTCCATCATGGATAAGTTCTTGCAGATACTTGAAGATGGACGCATGACAGACGGACAGGGAAACACGGTGTATTTTTCTGAAACGCTAATATTCTTTACAAGCAATGCGGGTATTTCAGAGGAAGTATGCGATACGCAGGGGCGCGTTATAGAACGCAAAATGATTGTGGCCCCCGGAAGTTCTTATGATGAGATACAAGACAAGGTAGAGGTTGCCTTGAAAACCAAGTTCAAGCCGGAGGTTCTTAACAGAATAGGAAAAAACATTATTGTATTCAATTATATAACCGAAGATGCGACAAGCGAAATATTGCATAAGCAGCTTGAAAATATCATTCAAGGAGTCGCTCGTAAGAGCAAGGTTGAAATTAAAATCAAAGAAACGGCGATACAATATTTGATGGGAAGGTGTCTTGAAAAAGATACACAGGAAAATGGCGGGCGCGGCATCGGCAATGTCGTTGAAAGCGAATTTATCAATCCGTTAGCTGAGTATATTTTCGATTCAAACGTAAAACCGAACAATGTAATAACGGTATCATCAGCAAACAAAAAAATTATTTTTGAAAGGCAGGGTTGAACATGATTGGGTATGCCGCGATAACGGATACGGGTGTTTGTCCGAAAAATGACGATAGAATTATGGTTAATGGCGAAGTGATTTCAAGCGGCTCCATCGGCGGGACTGTTGAGGCGGCTATACTCGCTGTCGTGTGCGATGGCGTTGGAGGTCACTTGCACGGGGACGAAGCCGCCGAGATTACGGCAAAAGTCTTTGCCGAGTTGACAAATGAACCTCTTACGCAAGAAAAAATTGAGTTGGCTATTACGGATGCGAATAATAAGGTTCTGGCACAGCGAGAGATTGACCCCGCTCACCGTAACATGGCTTCAACCATTGCGGGGATTTATATAGACGGCGGCGATTTTATAGCGTTTAACGTGGGCGATACCAAAATATACCGCTACCGCAACTCATACCTTTCGCAAATGTCGGTTGACCACACATTTACACAGGAATCCCTCGATATTGGTTTGGTTGAAAACAAAGACGAGATACACGAGCAAGACCGGCACAAAATTACGCGGTGCATCGGCGAAAAGAACCGCTGTCAACCGAATGTCATTGTCGGCAGCAATAGGGTTTTCACGGGCGACATATACCTTGTTTGCTCTGACGGTCTAAGCGATGTCGTGGGCGTTGACGAAATGGAAAAAAATCTATCCGAACCGATTGAATTGTCCGAGCGGTGCAAACACCTATTTCAGTCGGCGTTGAAAAATGGTTCGCAAGATAATATCAGCATTATTCTTTTGGAGGTGGTATAGCAATGGGGACAACCGAAGTAATGAATGGAATCAAAACCGGCGTTATGGATGCTGGAAACGGTTTGCCGAAAAAAGCAAGCCCTGTTTTGCTCACCGCTACAACCCATACGGAAAATGGGGAAACTTATGAGATTTCTGCCGACTTAATCGCAATCGGCGGTGAAGCACAAGTTTATCATGCGATTGAAAAAAATACAGGGAAACATTGTGCCGCTAAAATTGACACTTCCGGGATGATAATGTATAAGCCTGCCGAGAGAGAAAACCGTATGAGAGTGGTAGAGTTTTTGAAGGCTCATACCGACTACAAAAAATACCATATAATCCCTCTGTTAGCTTCGGGCTTTATTAAAATACAGGGCGCTGATGGTCTGGAATTGCCATACCCGATTGATATATTCCCATTTTGCCCGGACAAAGATTTAGACGCATTTATCAGAAATACAGGCAAAAAATTCACATACGATGAATTGAGGACTAAGGTTATTCCCGCTTTGAGTGCGGCGTTAAGCACGATACACGAAAACAATCTTATCCACCGTGACATTAAACCCGCAAACATTTATGAGTTAGGCGGTGAAATCGTCGTAAGTGACTTTGGTACAGCCGTTGTCGTGGAAAACGATGACGATGATACGCCGCACCATACGGAGCTTGCCCGTCGCACACTTGGTTACAGCGCGCCGGAAATAAACTCTCGTTATGCTAAAAAAGCATCCGACTATTTTTCGCTCGGCTGTACGTTAGCAACGCTTTATAACGGTAAGCATCCTTATGAAACGGTGTTATCAAAAGAATCCGACTATGCCTTTTACGAGCTTATAAGTGAGAAAGGTATCGCTATGGATTATCGCAAGGGCGATGAGCCATTGAAACACCTGATTGACGCGCTTATTAAAATAAAACCCTCAGAAAGAATCACACATGAAGGGATAGCCTTGTGGCTTAGTAATACTACTGCGTTCTTTGAAAAATATGGCGGGAGAGCGGTAAACGACGGTCAATGGAAAACACCGTTTAGTTTTGAGGACGCTAAATATTGGAACGAGAGAGATTTAGCGGCGGCTATGGCTGCGAATTGGACAGCGGCCAAACGCTATTTATATCGTGGGCAGCTTTTAGATTTTTTCAAAGGGAATCAAACGCTTCATAATAGAATCGACCAAATTATGAATGAAATGCCTACCGCAAAAAATGAAGATTTGGGGCTGGCTTATTTCCTCCATTATTTATACAAAGGCGGCAATTTTCATTGGTGCGGACGTGAATACAAAGAGTTGTCGGAAATAGCAACGAATATTTGGCAAAACGAAAGCAAGGGCGATACTGCTTCTGCGGCGGAAATAACAAAAATGCTGCAAAGCGAATATTTATCGTGGAAAATTAACGCTACCATGCAAATACCGGAATTACCGGCAGATGTAAAATCCAAAATGCAAAAGAATTTGTCGGGCGTTACCGAGATAGAGCGGATAACAAAAAAATATCCACACCTTGCCTATTACTACGCTATGTTCCAATGGGGAAAAGAGCCGGAGTTGGATTTGAGCGGAGTGACACCTGACAAGCAGTTTTCACAGTTTGTTGAGTCCCCTGCCGCTTTTTACGAAGAAATCATCAAACTTATGAATGATGATTTAGGCTGGGCAATCATTGCATCAATGCGGTTCAAAGACGGCTTTAATTATATAAATGATGTTATGACCTTAAAAGGCAAATTGTGTAGTAACGCGCGTGACAACATCGTGAGTATATATGAGTTCTTTGAGAGTATATGCAATGACAAGGCGGTTGTTCGCGCTCATTATTACGTGAACGGCCCGGATTCTTATTTATACTGGCTGAAAAATAAGCTAACCCTGTATTCGTTTAATTCGCGGGACGCTCAGAGCTTAAAGGCGCGGATTGAGGGCGTTCGTTTTTCGGATAGTATGACTTTGAGCGACATTAAAAACAGCTTTCGAGAGTTGAACGGTTACTTTGCAGAGGGCGGCGATTTTCAAAGGTTGTTCCAAAGCGACTTTGTTTTAGCCTGTATGGGATTGACTAAAAGCAAAGACAAGAATGGGGACATAACAGCAACACACGCGGACGCATTTTTTATTGATAGTTTCTTCGGTAAGAGCGTTCCGGCAGGGTTTAGAAAAAGTCTTAATCTACCGCCGAAGATTGGTGCAGATAATACGGTTACGATACATTCGTAAAAATTGTGAGGTCAGGGGGATTCCTATGGGTGCTATTCCGAGGGAAAAGCTGTTTGCAGATGTTAGGGCGTTCGTAAACAGGCTTGCCGAAAAAGAATTTGACGAGTTGCGTAAAGCCGCATCGGAAGGTTGGAAGTCGTTATCGCATAGTTCGGACGGTGTACCAAGCATGGAGAGCTTAAAAGATTTTGTTTCGGTTGTTAAACGGCTTGAAGATGAGTATAGATGCCGCCTGCCCAAGGGTGCGACCGAACACGATAATCACGGAATAGCTTATGCGGTTTTCTTAGCGGTTAATGAGCGTTATCTGGCTGATGTGCCGCCGCTCGACCCGGTTGATTAAGCAACAGGGATTAAATGATTATACGAGGGGGTGGGAAACGTGAAAGTCTTACAGGCATTTGGTACGATAGTGCTACGGTACATAGTTGCGCGGGTGCTTGTGGCCTTTATCGTGCCGGGTTCGTTCGCCGCGACATTTGGCAGGGTGGTCGATATTTGGCTTGTAATCGCCTTGATTATCGCGGTGGTTTCGTTGGTAACAGGCGGCAACGACAAACTGATGAAAAGGTTAAAAGGCATAACGTCCTCTGCCCTTGTGCTGGCTATAATTGTAGGGATAGGCTTCTCTTGGTTCAGTAACCATCTAAACCTACCCTTTAACCCGAACCCCGTGCCGCCGTCTGCTCCAAGTGCGCCTGTTAATCCAAGCCCCGACCCCGCACCGCCGAGTGAACCGGTTAATCCCAACCCCGATCCGACGCCGCCGCCAAGTCAACCGGTTAATCCAACCCCTGCACCCACAACGCCGGTTCAACCGAGCCGTCCACGCAATAATTATTTTGTTATGGGCGAAGATAACTACCCGTTTGCGAATGTTGCTTCGAGTTTTGGATACCCAAGAAATTACAGCATACCGATAGAGCGTTTTAGACTGATATTCTCGAACAGCCAAGCTGAAACATATTCAAGGTATCCCGGATATTCGCCGTGGGGCGGCAACTGCTATGGGTTTTCGGCCACATCATCACTTTTTGACAAAGGGGTATTGATACATTCAAATTATCAGTCAGGGGTAAGCACAACGTATAGATTCGGGCAGCCGAGAAATAACAGAGCATTGCTTGAACTGATAGAGCTGTATCAAATTAGTCAAACCCTTACCGATGTTGCAAGAGCGGCGAGAGCCAATACCAACAACTATAACGGATTGGTTTCAGCGATGTACAATTCTGACGGAACGGTGAATCGCAGAGGGTTAATACTTTCCGTCCGCAACCAGAACGGGGGTCACGCTGTTATTGCATACGACATCAGAAATTCGGGAAACGGTGTCTATGTAATTTCCATCTATGATAATAATTACCCGAACGACAGCAACCGAAACATGGTGGTTGATACGGCGCGGCTTGCTTGGACATATGGGACATATACAAGCTCAACACATGAGTTCCGTTTCCTTGATTCTGCTATTGTTTATGCAAGCGTACAGGAGGCTATAGCGAGGCAATCCAACCCCTCAATGTCAATAGAACGAACGGAGAATGATATGCAAATAATAATCCCTGATGGCGTAACAGCCACACAGAACGGAATCCCAATATCGGAAATAGAAGGCGCGTTTGACATTACTCCGGTAATGAATGGGGAAAACCCGCTTGCGCCGATATGGTATCTTCCGGACGGCGGCATTGTCGATTTTAACGCCATCGGCAAAGCGGACGGAATAGCGGTGTTTGATGATTTTGTTTCTTATATGGTGACTGCGGATACAGCGGTTGTCACAGGGTCAACCATAGCAGGGATTACGGTTGATAGCGAAAACAGATTTGAGGTTGTAGTTGTAAGGAACGAGGACGCGCCGCTTGCGTTCTCCGGCACATCGTCGGAAACCTTCTCTGTAATAGATGAAAACGGCGAACTCGTTATAAGCGGAGCGGGCAGAATAAGGGCGCAGCAAGGAAATAGACGTGCTACCTTAACTTTGGAAGCCGGAAACCCGATGATGTTCGATGCAGGCGCATTAAAAACAGTTATACCGTGGTATATATTTGCGGGTATCGGACTTGCGCTGGTTGTTGGCGCGGCGTTCTTGGTTTGGAAGTTAAGGGCGAAGCGATAATAAAAACTATATCAACAAAGAAAGGTTGTGTCGAGATGCTTACTTGGTGGATAGCTCTGATTATTTGTGTGATTGCAAGCACAATCGCTGCTCTTATGTTAGAGGACGAAGATGTGTTTTATAGTGCCGAGGGTTTGCTTACAGTCCCCGTCGTTTATTTGTCGAGCTTTGGCGTTGCTTTGGTTGTATCGGTTATAAATCACAATATTGGAACGACTGATATAAGTATGTTTACAACGACATTCCTGTTCGGCTCTGTTGCTTGTGCAACCATGCTCCTTGTTAATGCGATTCGCGCAGGGCTGGAATCTTACTTAGCAACGGCTATATGGGGCGGATTGTTCGGCATATTTGTAGATTTGATAATTATCAGTAGTATAGGAGCATTTGGAGGGAATACGGTAAAGTCGGAAGATTATCTTTCTCTTTACGCTGCTATGCCTATATTGTGTTTGTTTGCAGGGCTTGTAGGCACTTGCTTAACCAGAAGGCACACGGCACACAAGGTTGAAGCAGAACAGGCTCGTCAAGTGGCAGAGCGTGAACGCGCCGAGCAACAACATATTAAGGAGCAAAATCAACGCGCTTACGACCAATGGGAAAAGAATGAGGAATCCGAGATAAACAATTTGCTTAAATAGAAAAACTCAACTGCACATATGGAAGAACAGGAGGATTGTGTCGTGATAAATATTATAGTTTGGCTTGTGCTTTTAGTTGTTGGCATAATCGTCACAGTTTTGGCTGTTCGTGATTCTTACCTCGGTGGTTTCTCTACAGACGACTTGTTTTTTATTGGTGGGGCTTGGGTTTTGGGTTTAGCGGCAGCTACGGTTATTGGATTCTTGAACTTTGCCTTTAATGCTGGTTACGGTGGATATTGGTTTTATGCCATTTTTTTGATAGCTCCTGTTTGTAGTGTTATCTATGCGATTGGGCGGGGTGTTATCGAAGGGTGGGGTTATTTAGAAGCTGTGATTTGGAGCGGAACGGCTGGAATATTCCTTAGAGCGGGTATCTTTCTATTGGGTAAGTCCTTTTATAGTGGAATCGAATTAACCGTAATGGAAATAAACGGCAAACTTGAGTCCGTGTTTGAAAATATTTTCGTAGGTAAAGTAATCAGTTTTTTAGCACTTCCTATTGTTTGTATAATTGGCGGCGTGTCCGTAGTTATCTATATTAAGAATAAGAAAAATCGAGAAGTTATCCACCAAATGAAATTAGAACGTCGTGAAGAACAACAACGAGAAGCGGAACGAAATCGTGCTGAACAAGAGCGCATACGAGAACAAGAAAAACGTGTTTATGACCAATGGGAAAAGAACGAAGAATCCGAAATAAATAATCTTCTTAAATAAAGAAGAAACAATATTATCCCGCGAATAACAAGATTGAAAGGGTGTGGCAATATGCACGGTGCGGTTTTAATTTCAAATGTCGCTAACGGCGAAATGGATCTAATTAAATACATACATCCTGTATGGTGGGTATGCCTTGTTATTTGTTTGGCTATAACGGTTTCCATAACAGTATCCGATGTTTCGGCAGAACCCAAACCACAAGTTACATCGCCGGATGTAAGGGGGAGTGTATTTCTTGTTATCTTCTGTTTGGGATTTCTTTGGTTGTGTGCTTTAGGTCTTGCCGTTGTTTTTGGGATTATAGGATTCATTATAGACAAAGGGCGTGGGTGGAATTGGGTTATATCGGCATTTTTAATTGCGGCTATATGTTGCATCATAAATATCATAGTTTATTTTCTTAGAACATTGAAAGCAAATAAATACGCTTCGTCAGGGGTTATGGGTGGTGCGTTGGGTTTCTTTATTGAATTGGCGTTTTTCTTGTGTATCGTAGCATTTAGCAGTAGCGTTGAGGTTGGCGTGATAAGGTTTCGGGAATCATTAGGGAATCTCATGTTTTTATTAAACATCCCTATGTCAACTCGCATATCATTCATCGCCATGCCAATACCCATATTTGGAATTGTATTCGGGTTAGTCTGCTCTAAGCATATACAAAAAAAGCAACGCCATAAGCGCGAAAGCGAGGAACGACGAAGCATCAAAGAGCAAAACCAACGTGTTTACGACCAATGGGAAAAGAACGAAGAATCTGAAATAAATAATCTTCTAAAATAGGAGTGAGGAAAATGAACAGAAACTTACACGGTCTTTATGAAAAGCTACGCGCAAACCCCAACGATGCACAGAAAACAGAGGGAACAAGACGCTTAATGGTACAGCATAGCGAAAAAATCTATCTGATGATGGTAGATGAATTGCAATGCCGTAATTATTCAGACGCGGAAATCGGATTGAAAATACTCTGTATTCTTGACCCGAAGAATCAGCAATATCGAACTGCGCTTGATTCGCTGGCGAACAATCGGCAAAAACTAAAAGAAACGGCAATAGCGCGAGGATTATCAGCGCAATCGCCTTATTTTCTCGATAACATAACATAAACAAGAAGACCTAATGTAACAAGGAGGCTAATAAATGGGTGCTTTAGATAAAATCGCCAATCAAATAAACCAAGAAAAAGCTGCACAAGCGACAGAACAGTTAGACGAGCAAGCTCTGCGCGATACGGCTAATTACCTTGTTGAAAAGGAGCTTACGCGCACGGCAGTAGCAGTCGCGCCATATCTTCGTGAGTTTATTGTCGGGTATGGGGAAGCGTATATAAAGGTTCACGGATTGCCGCCAAAGAACA
>JGI24701J34945_10000308_pt1 | contig 26485 bp, 23 predicted proteins | sample TergutTh196P3_FD_34945 | JGI IMG/M metagenome (IMG submission 34945)
AAGCCGCTCGGACGTTGTGTGCAAGCGGGCGAGAGTGCAGTCGAGAAAGCCGTGAGAATGACAACAGAGTAGAGTAGTAATCGAAAAGTAATATGAACGAAATAGAATTACAGTTACCGACGCTGCAACATAAGATAGCAGCAGAAAATTTCAAAAGAGAATTTTTGGAAATGCAGGAACCTGTCATATACGGGAGTGCATTGTTTGACAAAATGGACTATGAGCAATGGTTGACACATAATACGAATAATCGTCAAGAAAGCACCGTTAGTATTGGTTGGGTTACAGCGACTACACTTTTTGCCGTTAGGAAACGAGACTTGAAAATAGTTGGCGTGATTGATATTCGGCACAATTTGGGAAATGAGTTTTTGGCGCAATATGGAGGTCATATGGGCTATTCAGTCCGTCCAAGCGAGAGAAAAAAGGGTTATGCGACAGAAATTTTGAAAATGGGAATTGAATACGCAAAATCGTTGAATATTGAAAAGTTAATGATAGCGTGTTTTTCAGATAACATACCGTCTATCAAAACGATAGAAAAGTGTGGCGGTGTCTTATCCGAGACAAAACCCTACACAGGTGGACAACCCATAAATATTCCCAACTCGGAAGAAAAAATTGTAAACGTTTATTGGATTGACATATGAACTTTTTCGCCCTTTTTGACAGAGAGACGGAAAAATGCCTGACACACAACTAGCGCCTTGGCGCAACGGCGGCACCAACCGCACAGAAAAGTCAGTGGGAAATTAAACGTTTATCGCCCCCATCAACGGCAGTGGAAGCCGCCGCTGCGCCAAGCCGCTGGGACGTTGGCAGCAATGCGGGCGGCAGTGCGCTGAGACAACGAAACACGAATGATGAATTGCAGAAAAATATGACAATTTTCCAATATGGAGAGGAAGAAGTCGAATATTTAAAGAGAGCCGACAAAAAGTTAGCGGCTGTTATTGACCAAGTAGGTATGATACAAAGAGCAGTCAACCCCGACCTTTTTTCTGCACTTCTACATTCTATTGTTGGTCAGCAAATTTCAACCAAAGCGCACCAAACCATTTGGGAACGAATGAAAAAAGAATTAGGGGAAATTTCACCTGTTGTCATTGATAGTCTGCCATTAGAAAAAATACAACAATTTGGCATTTCATTCAGGAAAGCGGGCTATATCAAATCAGCGGCGCAAAAAATTATAACCAAAGAGTTTGATATACACGCGCTTCATTCAATGTCTGACGAAGAAGTTTGTGCCAAACTTTCCGAATTAAACGGTGTTGGCCTATGGACAGCCGAAATGTTGATGATATTTTCAATGCAACGCCCCAATGTGTTAAGTTATGGAGACTTGGCAATTCTTCGAGGACTGCGAATGGTATATCACCACCGAAAAATTGACAAAGAAAAATTTAACAAATATTGGAAACGCTATACGCCTTATGCCTCGGTTGCAAGTTTGTATTTGTGGGCAGTAGCAGGTGGAGCAATTGACGGTTTTGCACCTAAAAAAACAAATAAATGATAACGATATGGAACGGGAAAACGAACCGATTGAAAAAAGAAAAAACCAACGATATGAACAGTGACATAAACAACCCAAACCCAAATACAAAATATCCTGTGCCAAATATTGATACGGTTTGTTATATAAAGCCGCTTATCAAAAATCCGAATGTGATTGTTGGCGATTTCACATATTTTAGTGATGACGAAAACCCCGAAGATTTTGAGCGGCATATCACGCATTTTTATGATTTCTATGACGACAAGTTGATTATCGGAAAATTTTGTCAGATAGCCAAAGGGGTTATTTTTATGATGAATGGCGCAAATCATAAAATGAATGCGTTTAGCACTTATCCATTTTATATTTTCGAGGGTTGGGGTGCAAAAATTCCGCCAATTAACGAATTTCCATTAAAAGGCGATACCGTTATTGGTAACGATGTTTGGATTGGCGAAAATTCTACGGTTTTAGCAGGTGCAAAAATTGGAGATGGTGCAATTATTGGTGCTCATAGCGTCGTGGCAAGCGATGTAGAGCCATATACTATTGTGTGCGGAAATCCTGCAAAACCAATACGCAAACGCTTTGACAAAGAAACTGTTGACTTTTTGCTCAAACTGCAATGGTGGAATTGGAGTATTGAGAAAATAAAACAAAATATTGATATTCTTTCAAACGCAGACATGGAAAAATTGAAAACCATTGAATACCCATGAATTAGACAAAAAATGCCAGCCTGCAACGGGTGGTTGGGCGAAATTGGGGTTATCAACCGGTTTATTCCCAAAAGAGAAGGGGATAGCCGCCGCCAGCGGGCATCTTCCATGTTGAAGAAAACTCCCAACCAAGGCCGCCCGGTGCAGGCTCAGCATAGGTGGACAATGCCCTCAATGCCTCGCTTGTCTTGGCCTCGCCATTTTCAGCAGAATCGCCAACTGGGTTGCCGTCCAAACCCAGCAGCCCTTCCCACGCAACATTGCTCTCCACGGTAGCCCCGCCAATAAAACCCACCACGCGCCCCCAGTGCCCTGTGGCCCCTGTAAGGTGGATGGAAGAGTTTATGGCGACGCAGTGGCTTAGGGTGGTGCGCTCCCGCATGTCTCCTGCAATGCCGCCTGCACTGTCTCTCGCACGGATCTCCCCCGTGCTATAGCTGTTGGTTATGGTGCTGTCGTCCTCTATAAGCCCCACAATGCCGCCTGCACTCACCCTTTCCGCTTCATCAGCTGCAGCTGTTGCCGGCCCTGTGCTATAATTGTTGCTTAGGGTACTTCGGGTTACGTAGCCCGCTATGCCGCCAGCACGCAATTGCGCATGCACTTCCCCCACGTTGTAGCTGCTGCTGAGGGTGCTTCCCCATATCTTCCCCGCAATGCCGCCTGCATAGTCGGCACCCCTCGCCTTTCCCGTGTTATATGTTTTGGTTATGGCGCTGTGGCTCATGCGTCCCACAATGCCACCGGCAAAAGTCGCCGCAATGTTTCCTGTGTTGTAGCTGCCACTTATGGTGCTTTCCCCATCCATGTCCCCCGCAATGCCGCCTGCAACTCCAGCCACCAGCTCCAGCTCCCCTGTGTTATGGCTGTTGGTTAGGGTGCTGTTTTCCCACATATGTCCGACAATGCCGCCTGCACAGCCCTGGCCACTCAGCTCCACTGCGCTATTGCTGCCAATGAGGGTGCTTTCCCGCATTTCCCCCACAATGCCGCCGGCTACGCCCTCTCGAACATCTCCCCACACCTCAACCCTCCCGGGTGCACTCACTTTCCCCGTGCTATAACTATTGCTTAGGGTGCTTGCTACCATGTTTGCCGCTATGCTGCCCACAATATGCTCTCCGTGCAGCTCCACATTTTCCAGTGCAATGTTGCTGAGCTGGGCGCCGTTGAGGTAGCCAAACAAGCCGACGTTGTCTTCTGTTCCGCTGCGAATTGTCAAATGCTCTATTGTGTGGCCCTTGCCGTCGAAGCTGCCGGTGAAGGGGCTGTCCTCTGTGCCTATTGGCACCCAGTTGCTTTGGTTTGTCGCAGGAGGGGGCAGCCTGAGGTTTTCTGTCAGTTGGTAGTGCAAAGTTAACCCATGGGGGGTGCGGGCATAGGTGTTGAAGGCTTCCATGTTCTCCTGCTCCACCGGAATGGGGCGGTTTTTTTCCTGTCCATCCATAATGGAAACGTGGGTGCTTGGGGTTTCGTCGGCATGGGTTGTACCTGTCAAGGTGAGGTGGATGCTCGCCAAGCCCTCGGCAAACGTTGTTTCTCCGTCATAACGGACGGTGACAACAAAGTTTTTGCTGCCCTCTGCAAAGCTGCTTTCCACCCCAAACGAGAGCCCTGTCACCGGGCCTATGCTCAACTCTGCCTCTTCTGCGTCAGCGCTGTTAAGCACAACACTAAAAGTGGTGGAAGTATTGAGGGGTGAGAGCGTTTTGGCTTCAGGCACAATGTGAATGCTGTGCTCAACAAGGCTGGGCACCTTGGGCTCCTCTGGGGAGCAAGCACTCCAAAATATGCCCAACAGCAGGGTACACAGCATGCCAAGGCGAGAGTGTTTCATCAAAACCTCATGGTGAAGGAGGGCATTGGTGGCTTTGTGTTTTTTGGCATTTCCCATGTTGGAATACCATTCTATACAGCTTCAGTTCCTCTCCTACAACGCCACCTCCTCTCCTGCAACTCAATGTGTTGTATGGTGTACAAAGCCCTGAACAATGCCGGGGAGGTACCATTTGGAATGAGAGCCATGCTTTCCTGACGGAGCCTGGACAGGAGTGCTGCCTGGCCGCACTTGAGGCAGCCCCACCGCCATAGGTGCCCACGTGCACATTGGCAGAGCTCTATAGCCAACGAACCGAGCAACGCCATTGCCATAGCCAACTATGCGAAAATAAACATTCCAACTGCCTATGCCTATGAGGGCATGTGGCTGCGTTCCCCGGGCGATCTGCCCAATACAGCGGCCTCTCTAAGCAACAGTTTTAATACGTCTATTCCCGGAAGGGTTTTTCAAGACGCATTAGATGGGCGTGGGCTTGTCTATCCAGCTGTATGGGTGGACGAATACATTTTCGCGGATGACTCTCCCTGAAAATAAAACCGGCCTAAGGCCCCTATTTCAGGTTTAGGCATCTGCCCAGGTCGGTTGTTGTGTTGTGGGCTGTGCAAATTTTGCTGTCAGAGCAGGGGTTGTTGTCAACGCATTCGGGTTGACAGCTGCTGCCAATGTCCAAAAAAATGTAGATGAACTCACCAGTGAGCTGCCGTTTCATGGCGGCTTGGGTGCAAGCTTAGGCGGTTGTGCTCAAGCTCCCCGGCACGTGTTTGCGAACAAGCGACAGGAATTGCTCGTGTTGTTCAGCGCTTGAGAACACTCGCGTAGGAATAACGGTGTACATTCGAGGTCCGTAGATGAGGAGGAGGATGCGCTTATTCTCAAGGACATGCGTATAGTGGCTCCAGGCCAGCTTGGACTCTAGCGAGCTCGTCTTAAAGTGAATTCCGGAATCCGAAAAGCTCAGATGGTATTTTTCCAAGAACTTGGGGTTGCGTTTGAAGAAGAACCGAATTTGGAGCGTGCGAAACGACAGCAGGTTGAACCACTCAAGGAGGGCCAGAGGGAAGCAAGCCACAGTCCACCAGCTTAGGCCGATCAGCGAAATGAGGAGGACGCCGAAGAGGAGCAAGAGGATGGCAACCCCCTTGTCTACCTTGGACCAGAAAGTAGAACGATAATAGAGGCGATCTGCTGCCAGGTGCTCGGCCAACCTGTTATCAAATTCGAGAATGACGGGGTTCATGATCGTGCTCTGCGTGCCTGACGTCAAAATTCAAACCAAAATTGAAGTAGCCAATGTATGCGCCACAATATGAGGCCGGGCCTAAAAACCATCAAAGTTTCCTTTTTTGCTGAATTGCTTTCAACCTTTTTCCAATGAAAACTTCAATCCACCCCATGCTGAATGGTTAGAAAGGAGAGTGTTATGCGACTTTTTATTGCCGAAAAACCCTCCGTAGCCAAAGCCATTGCCGGGGAGCTGGGTATCAGTGGCAAGGGGGATGGTTATATCCAATGTGGCAACACCCTTTTAACGTGGTGCTTTGGGCATATGCTGGTGTTGGCGGAGCCTGATGAATATACGCCGGATGATCTGCCGCGCGGCAAATCCGGCAAGAAATTTTGGCGCGTGGAAGAGTTGCCCATCATCCCCAAAACATGGCTGCTCAAACCTAAAGCTGAGGCCCAAAAGCAGCTGGCTGTTATTGGCAAGTTGCTCAAAAAAGCCGAAGTCATTGTCAACGCTGGCGACCCCGACCGCGAGGGACAACTGCTTGTTGACGAGGTGCTGGAGCATTTTCAAAACAGCAAACCCGTGCGCCGCTTTTGGGTGTCGGCGCAAGACGCTGTTTCCATTAAACGTGGGCTGGAGGCCTTAAAGGACAATGCTGCTTTTCACGGCTGGGCTGAGGCTGCTCGAGGGCGACAACAGGCCGATTGGTTGATGGGGATGAACCTCAGCCGTGCTTTTACGCTGCGCGCTCAGCGCGGTGGCTCGCGCACCTTGCTCACTGTGGGCCGCGTGCAGACACCAACGTTGGCTCTCGTCGTCGCGCGTGACAGAGACATTGAGGCTTTCAAGCCAGTGCCTTTTCACACCATAAAGGCTGTGGTGCAGCATGCCCATGGCAGCTTTAGCGCTGCATGGAAAGCAAAGGAGGAGCAGGTTGGTTTGGACAGCGAAGGCAGGCTTGTTGACACTGCCCTCGCCGATGCTTTGGTGGCCGCCGTCAAAAACCAAGCAGGCCATATTGTTGCTTATAAGCAAGAGGCGAAAAAGCAAAACCAGCCGTTGGCCTTTGCCCTCTCTGATATAACAGCCCTGGCCTCATCCAAGTTGGGTTATAGCGCCGAGGACACATTAAAAGCCTGCCAGGCGCTTTATGAGACGCACAAACTCACCTCATACCCGCGTACAGATTGCGCCTATTTGCCCAACTCCCAGCACGCCGATGCTCCCCACATTTTGGAGGCCATTAAACACGTCAACCCCGAGCTGGCTGAGCTGGTGGATGGTGCAGATCCACGCATTCAATCGAAAACCTGGGATGACTCAAAGGTGAGTGCCCACCATGGCATTGTCCCCACCATGCACAAAGCAAACAAAGCCAACCTCAATGAGCGCGAGCGCAACATTTATGAGTTTATTGTGCGCGCATATGTGGCACAGTTTTATCCGCTGCATGAATATATGCAAACCACCGTGGGCCTGGAAATTGCGGGCGAAAACTTTGCCGCCAGCGGCAAGCGGGTTATGCGCAACGGCTGGCGCGAGGTATATACGGTGCTTGAAGAGGAAACCGCAAACAACCCTACACAGGCATTGCCTCCGATCCGGCAGGGCGACGCTATAACTTGCACAGAAGCTATTCGGCGAGATGCCAAAACAAAACCACCACCGCGCTTTACGGAGGGCACGCTCATTCGCGCGATGGAGAACATCCACAAATTTGTCAATGACGCGGAACACAAAAAAATGTTGAGAGAAGGTGACGGCATTGGCACGGCGGCCACGCGCGCGACCATTATTTCAGAGTTGAAGCGGCGCGGGTTTTTGTCATTGAAGGGCAAACAGCTTATAAGCACAACGCTGGGGCGAAGCGCCGTTGATGCGCTGCCGGATCTTGTCAAAAGCCCTGTGCTCACCGCACTCAATGAGCGCATGTTGAAAGGTATAGAGCAGGGCACTGCCAACTTTGCTGAATTTGTTTCCAAGCAAGAGGCTTTCATTCGAGAGCAAGTAGCCCTGGCCAACGACGGGGCTGTGAGTGAGCGGGCCTCTGTCTCTGCACTCTACAAATGCACGGCCTGCGCCAGTGGCTTGGTTCGACGTGCCTCAAAAAACAAAAAAGGGCACCATTGGTGGGGGTGCAGCCATTTCCCCGCATGCAAACAAAGCTATTTCGACCTCAAAGGCCAACCCGACTATAGCAGTGGTCGCAACGGCCCATCCAAGCAACCCTGAGAGAGGCCAGTGCTCAGGCACTCAAGCCAACGCCTCGTTTGGGGGCGCCAGGCTATGGGTTTTGAGGCATAGAGCAGTGGAATAGGCAGATAGGTTTAAAGCAGGCCTTTTTGGCGCAGGTTTTTTTCGACGCGGGCATATACATTTTCGGCGACGAGGGGCAGGGGTTTGCCCGTAAGGGTGTGGAAAGCGTCCAAATAGGAGTGAGCGAGGGCTATGCGGAAGCTGTCGGGAATGGCAGGTGGGGGGCCGTCGCCTTTATAGTGCATTTCTTCAAGCAGCCAGCGGCGCAGAATTTCTTTGTCCAGCATTTCCTGAGGGAGGCCTTGGTTGAAGGAGGCCTCATAGCTTTCCTTGCGCCAATAGCGGCTGGAGTCCGGCGTATGCATCTCATCAATCAGCAAAAGCTTTCCTTGTGCGAGGCCAAACTCATATTTGGTATCCACCAGAATGAGTCCGCGCTGAGCGGCCAGGGTTTGGCCTGCTTCAAACAAAGCCAGAGCGGCCTCCTTGGCCTGGGCCAAGTGTTTGGCGGACATGAGTCCGCTTGAGCTGATTTTTTTTTCCGGGAGGGGCAAGTCATGCTGTCCGGCAGCCGCTTTCGTAGAGGGGGTGAGGAGGGGTTTTTCAAAGCGTTGGTTTTTTTGGAGCCCAGGGGGGAGCTCCAGTGCATAGGGGTCGTTGCCGGCGGCATAGTCGCGCCAGAGGCTGCCTGTCAAAAAACCGCGCACCACAAATTCCACGGGGAAGGGCTCTGCTTTTTTGACAATGCTGACGCAAGCATCAGGGCTATCCAAGAGGTGGTTGGGCACCAACTCCCGGGTATGTTGAAACCAGAAGAGGGAGAGTTGGTTGAGCAAATCCCCTTTAAAAGGCAGCGTAGAAAGCACCGAGTCAAAGGCTGAAATTCTATCCGTGGAGACGAGGAGGAGGCTGTCTGAGCGCACATAGACGTCGCGTACTTTGCCGCGATAGAGGCTCCCCAGCTGCGGCCACTCGGTTTTTTCAAGGGTGAAGGCCAGTTGTTTGCGCAAAATTTCAGTTGTCATAAAAAAGCCAAAAGGAGACAGGAGACTTAAGGTGCGGACTCCAGAGAAGCAGCTGCCAGGGAGACGAAAGCGGGGTTAAGCCTCAAGCTACCTTCTATATAGGCGGCAGCATAGGGAGATCTAGGCACTTTTTGCACATGCACCTCACCTTTCATCTGCCATTGAGCCAGCAGGCTTAAAGCCAAACAGTGTGCAAGCTCTCTCTCGGACAACCCGCGCCACTCTTCCCGGGGAATGTCGCTCCAACGCTCTCTGCGCTCATCCACCTTCAGCACCACCTCCAAAGGCTCTTCCTTGGACAACTCCACATTTAAACAATGGGCAAGCTCCAGTGGGCCTTCTGCGGCCACAAAACCTTCAGGCATAAGGAGGGGAAAGAGGGGTTGGACATGAGAAGGGCCCTGGGCCTGCTCCCTCGCTTGGCCAAGCAACTCTTCCCAGAGGGCCTGCCGCGTGGACAAAGCCTCATATTCCAAAATTTCAACAGGAGAAACGAGTGCTTTCTCCAGAGAAAGGGAGGGTGAAAAAGCAGACACACCCTCTCCACAGGCAACCCAAAGCCCCCAAGCAAGAAGCAGGCATGTCATTCTTCGTCTTAGCACACTCGCAATTATAGCGGCAAGTGAAGGCATAGGCCAGGAAAAGTGTCAGCCTGTGCAGTGAGGTGCCAAGCCTATAACAGCTCAGAGCAAAGCAAACCCTGTACACCCAAAGGCATACAGGGTTTTTGAGGTGGAGTTGGGGAATTTTCTTTCTTGTTTTTTATTTTGAACTTTCTTGTTTTTTATTTTGAAAATGTGACTTTGCAGATGCGCCTGTGGTCCGTCAAATAGAAGTTGCCTGCCTTGTCCCTCACTATCTCTTTGGTGCATTCGCTATGGCTCCCCGGCAGAAAGGCGATGGTGCTCACCACTCCCGCTGGTGTTATTTTGCGGATGCGGGGGACTTCGCCACTCTCTATGAGATAGAGGTTGCCTGCCTCGTCGAAAGTGAGGCTGTCAGGAGAACGGAAGGTTGCAGCGCTTCCCGTGCCGTCGATAGAGCTATTTTCGGGGTTTTCGCCGCCGACAAAGAGGCTCAGCGCTCCTGCTTGCGTCACCTTGGAAATGCGGTTGTCCCCCGTCACATAGAGGGTGCCCGCTGTGTCTATTGCGAGGCCAAAACCGCGCAGAAGATCAAAGCCACCGCTGTAAATGGTGCTCACTTCTCCCTGCGGCGTCACTTTGCGGATGTGGCCTTTGCCACCGCCATCGTCCATCACATAGAGGTTGCCTTGCGTGTCTATGGTTATGGCCCCAATATTCATGAACTGTGCCGTGTTTCCTGGGCCGTCGCGAATGACATATTCGCTGTCGATGAATTCGCCGCTGCCGGCAAGGGTGCTCACCATGCCCTGCGGCGTTATTTTGCGGATGCGGTAGTTGCCGTCATCCGTCACATAAAGGTTGTCTGCTGCGTCTATGGTTATTCCCATAGGCGTATCAAACCGTGCAGCAGCTCCAACGCCGTCGGCATAGCCACGGCTGCTGCTGCTGTCGTCTTTGGGTGTGCCGTCGCCGGCAAAAGTGCTAACCACTCGCTCTGGCGTCACTTTGCGGATGCAATGGTTATCGGTATCCGCCACAAAGAGGTTGCCCGCCTTGTCCATGGCCATTCCACGAGGCGAATCAAATTGTGCGGCAGCTCCAACGCCGTCGGCATAGCCCCTCCTGTCGCCGGCAAAAAAGCTTAAGTTGGCTTTGTCCGGCTCCGGTTCAAGAATGCCGTCAATAATGTCGTCGTCCTCCTCGCTTCCGCAGGCCACAAAGCCCAGGGCCAAAGCCACAAGGGACAAAAACACCCCATAAGAAACGAAACCCCTTTTTTGGCCAACAAGCCTTTGCTTCTCCTGTTTCCCAACACGCATGTGCTTCTCCTGGTTTTTTTCAAATGCCATTGTATTTTCTAAACTCTTGTTTCCTGGACCGTTTCAAAGTTAAATTGATTCTCTTTTTTTCTGAGCTCTTGTGTTGCCAACTCATTGTTATAAAGAGAAGGGTGCCCCGCTGCTGTATTGCTGCTGTGTTTCTTGGTTTTAGCTATATTCTGCTCCCCCATTCTATATTTTTATTTTTGGAATGTATAGCCTTATTTTCAAGCATTTAAACAACTGTTTTCACCACCTCAACCACTGAAACCCACAGAAAGTTTTTGTTGACATAACTGCTGCTCGCAGTAAAAATTTAAACCCTCACACACAATGTATAATATCCAACGAAGAACGATAAAGCGGATAACAACAATGAAAAATACATTCCTCATGCCAAGCCTTTTTGTGCTCGTCGCGGTTGGGTGTGGGCATGGGCAACGCGGCTTGCAAGGGCAAAACAGCGAAGTGCTATATTCCGCTGAGCACGGTGCAGAAAGCAAAACAAGGTGGTTAACGGATTCTGATTTTGAGAGCTGGGGAGAATATCAAGCTTATCTCAGGAATGAAATTCTCAAAAGAATGGATAACCAAATACTCAAAGAAAGCTTTCTTCAGGAAATGTATATCCGAAATGTGGTCCGCATTTCAAATGATGAGTTATTTGTTTTAATACCTTTCAATTTGCATTCATTGGATTGTGGAGCGCCTGATTGTTATTCGACAGATGTCAGTTTTAGTTTTAAATTGGGAAACACATTGCGCTTTCCTGAAATATTAGCATTTCAGGAACACGAGCATGGTTGTGTTCCTCAAGAAACAACATTGTCGGGCCATTTTCAAAAAATAGAGAACACTGAGCAATACCTCATCTATCATTCAGAAGAGCACAAAAGAACATTGGTTTTGCTCAATAACCCCTTGCGCCGCACAGCAGCATATTATTTCAGGAATGCTGAAAGGGACACCCTAAGCGGCCAAAACCTATTTGAGATAATTGAAAACTACAGCGACGACGAGCCGCAGGACTTGGAGCTTCTGAGAAGCTGGGTTTTGACAACCCCGGAATATTCACTTTTTCTCCCCTAAACCCAGGCCGGATGGGGTTGAGGTTTGGAATGCTCGCCCTGCTAGCCCATGCTTGGGCTGGCGCACATGGGCAGATCCTCTCTGAATTCTCGAATTCCCATAGGTTCCAAGCAGCCCACCTCCGCCTCGGCATGCGCTGCAATGTTATGCAACACCTCCTGAAAATTCTGAAAAGAGCAGCAAGCTGTCTGTGCTGCGTCAGCTTTGTTTTTGAAACAAAGTGGAGCTTGGGGCGTCTTCTATAAGTGTGGTGTATCAGCGGAACAATGTGAAAGGAAGGCGATGCACAAAAACCAAAGCCATGTGTGGGTGTTGAGTGCGTTGTTGGCCGCGTTGCTGGTGGGGTGTGCGAGTTTGGGCAAAAACCCCGTAGGTGGCTTGGCAGCGCAGCACAACGTGTCCATGGATGAGGACGAAGAAGCCAACGCGTGGGCTCCCGTTTGGGCGCTGATAAATCTAGAAGAAAAAGTGGAGAGAATCATCACCGGAGAAGGGTTATGGATCCATGAGGACCGTCGCGAGTGGACAGACAAAAACGGCGTGCGCCGCATAGAGGTGGATGGTCCACCGCACCACCCCTATTCCTATGCCGTCGAAATAGCTCCCGATGGAAGCAAAGCCTTCTTCCATGGCAATGGAAACCCCATGAAGATGATGGAAGAAACGCCCGGCAGTCGAATTTATCTCATTGATCGCAACGGCAACGGCGTTTTTGACGAGCGCGTCACCATCCGGTTATTCAGCAAAACGAAAACCGAACATGAACGGACCGAATATGTTTTTATGCAGAGAACACCCGATGGGACTTGGGGGAAGTACCTAAATAGAATCATAAAGACAACCATCCGTCATTAGTGGCGAAGCAAATCCGCTTGGCAGAGAGAGAAGGGTGGTGTGAAGAATCAACGTTGTGAATGAATTTGGCGGAGGAGAAGAGGAGAAGGACAATGAGAAGAGGCGATGTTGTGGATGAACTTGGTGTCGAGAAATGAAGAAAGGCGATGAAAAGAAGCAGTGTGGTGGTGTTGAGTGCGTTATTGGCCATGTTGTTGGGGGCTTGCGAAAGCCATGGGAAAGACGACGACGGTGGCATTTCATAGGTGCTGGAAGTCTGGGAGAAAAAAGTCCAAAGAGCGCTGGCTGGGCTTCCAACCGACTTCGATGGCGATGGTTTTGAAGAATATCTGCAGTGGACCGACAAAGACGGTGTCATCCACAATGCTTCTGATTGTGTTGCGAACTGTCATGTAAGTTTAGCATGTTTTACGGGCATTTGTCACCCTGTCGAATGAGCACTCCATCCCATTTCAAATGGATATATTGGGCGGTGAGTTGGTGCCATGGAATACCGCGTTGAAAAAAGGGGTTGTTGATGCGGAAGCAGAAAGCGTTGAGTTGGGTGTTGTTGTTGGCATGCTTTGGGTGTGCTGTGAAGCGAGGCGCTGATCCTCATGCCGTGGTAGAGGTGGAAGAAAAAGCCCAGCCCAACGCTGAAGCCCCAAGCTCGACAGTGCCAAGCATTCAAATCAGCCTGGTGGGCGAATCTCTGGATGCTCGCAACCGCACACAAAACCCCGCTCCCAAAATTCAAGTGGATGTCCATGGCGCCGAGTTTGAAGCGGAGTTTCAGTTGGTCGAGCACAAGGGCGAACAATTGCCTTTGTCATGCGTCGCCATCGAAACAGGACTCGCCAAAAAGCAACATCAGCGCTGGGAGTGCGTGCCGACAGCTCTCGCCGAAGGAAACTACCGCCTGAGAGTCGAAGCCCATGGCAAGCATGGCAAGGCGATCAAAAAATTCTCGTGGAGTTATGACACAACGCCTTTGGATGTGAGCATCCGCATAGAAGACAAAGAAGTGTGGGGAAGAGACGACGCGCTCTATGTGCAACTAGAGCAACTCGATTGGGGGAACAAATATGCTCATGAGGCTATAGATCTAGATCAAAGCGAGCTGTTTGCGGGTGAAGGCCGACAGCATCGCGCCGCGCACGCAGCTTGCCCTCGAAGTTTGCCCGCCAAACCTCATTCCCAGTGTTTCAAAGTGTCGCTTTCTGCCTTGCCGGATTTGCCGCATGGGCCTTATCAATTGAGTTTGACTGCTACGCTCGCAGACGAAACAGGCAACCGCAGAAGCCGCACGCAAAGCTTTGAGGTGCGCATCAGCCGCGAGTTGTGGAGTTTAGCATGGGGGCCAGGCCGCGCTATAGGGAGTTTGGCCGCGCGCCCTGCTGTGACGCGTGAGGGTTTGTTGTTGATGGTGACAAATAGAATGAATGAATGGGGGTTGAAATTTTTTATCATCGCCATCAACGCAAAAGGGGAAGAAGTGTGGAGAACCAAAGAGTCCGGTATTGGAGAGCAGTTGATGCTTGGCAACCACCGAGGTATGGACGTGGTGGTGGCCAATTGTGCCAACAGAAGAGACGGGTTTTGGGTTTTCGATGCAAAAACAGGGGAAGCTTTGTTGAAAACTTGCTCGAAACTCGGTGCAAATTTTTCAAATTTGGCACTCTTGCGAGGGGGGCCCGGCAAAGACTTGGTGGTGGTGCGGGGGCGTCGTTTGGAAGACACTCGCAACGCCGACGACAAAGATGACAGCAATGTCGACAATAATAGCGACGACAAAGACAGCGGCGATGACGAAGACAACAACGAAGACACATATATCATCCGCGACACCTATGCTCTGGAGGCTTGTCGCTTTTCCAATAGATTGAACACTTGGAGTGTGGATTGCCGCCCATCTGAACCTCTGCAGCAAACAGGAAGCTATTTCGCAGGAAAAATTTTGGTACGTCAAATGCCCGAAGGTGTCGTCAGGGTATTTTTGGACTCTCTAGAGCGCTATTGGTGCGCACTGGAATGGAAAAACGGTGGTTGGAGTCGAGGCTGTGTCGATGAAGGCCCTGTCGCTGTTCCTGCTTTGGAACAACCGAACCGGCTGCAAGTGCAAGTTTTGGACTCTGAGCGCCTTTGGGTTAAATACGAGGGAAAGTGCACTCCGTTGAGTCAGCGTTTTGAGCAGAACACGCGCTCAACCTCAGACGCGAAAAAACTTCTTTTGTCGGGAACAGAGCCTGTGTTGGTGGATGCCGGCGGCGAGCTGATAGGGCTGACAAAGTCGATGTGTGAGGTGGATGAAAAAAAGTTGCAATATGTGCTTCGACGCTATTCTGTTGCCGGCAACTTGCTTTTCACGAAAAAAATGCATGCCTCCAACGAAGGCAATTCTGACTATGCTCGCAACAGCAACATTGGGCTCATGGAAGGAAGCACTCTGCTGCTTCCAAGCAAAGGCAGGGGTGTGTTGTGCTTGAAGGCCGATTTGAGTGATTGTTGGGCAGGAATGAATGCAGACGTGGATGCGAGTGGAAGCTTGCTGGGCGTCTTGCCCTTGTCCCCCACGCGCAGTGTTGCCGTTTTTGGTTATAAGGAAGGTTTGAGAAATTTGATTGCCGGCTTTCTCATCGACGCACCCGGCCTCAAGAAAGACGCGCCCTGGCCCATTTTTGGGCATGACTTGTGCCGCAGCTTTAATGCCAGCGTGCCTGTCGACAACTGCTGGGATGGGCCCAGGCTTTAACTTAAACGGTGGGGTGTTTCGGACTTCACTTGCAACAAGGAGAGAGAGTGAGCAAAAGGCATGCGGCATTGTCGGGCATATTGTTAAGCGCGTTGTTGGCAGCGTTGCTGGGTGGCTGCGCAAGCCTGGGAAAAAAACCTGCGGACAACTTGGCGGCAGAGCACAACGCGGCCGTGGTGGAGGAAGGGGGGGCGTCCACAAACAATGCGGAGGGTGCCAGGGAGGAGTTCAGCTGGGGCGACATAATGCGTCTGCTGGAGCGAAAAGAAGACATTGAAGAGGTTTTGAGCGGCAGGAAATGGATGAGTTTTCGTGAAAGCCAGGTGGAATATCGCCAATGGACGGACGAGAGGGGCGTATACCGCGTAGGAATAAAAGGGGAAGCGCGCCACCCCCTTCCCTATGTTTTTGAAATACACCCGGATGGCAGACAAGCCATCTCCTATGGCGAGGTTTCAGGCAGAAAAAACCCCCTGAAGATGGTGGAAGAAAAACCCGGCAGCCATGTTTACCTCATTGACGTCAACGGCAACGGTGTTTTTGACAGGCGCGCCACCCTTGTTTATGAGGACAATGAAACCCGCTTGGGGCAGTCGGATTGCATTTTCGAGAAGAAAACTTCCGATGGAGCTTGGGAGTTAGAGGAAAAAATAAACCGCTGGGTGGGGCATTGAATGTATTGAGTGCCGCACCCACTTCACCCCTAGGCTGGTTTTACTTAGAACTGATTTGATTATCCAGACCGGTTTCAATTTGGCATGAGGTCGAGGCGGGCGAGGCTTTTGTGAGAGGAGTGCACTTAAGTGCATGACCCGAACAAAAACGAGCCCAACGAAGAGATCATGTCAAAGTGAAAGCGGTCTAGGGTGTCCTCAAAAGTGCTGACTTTGGGTGGGTATGTTGATGGGTTTTGTTGGAGCATTGCTTTGTGACCCCGGCAGGAATTGAACCTGCGACCTACGGTTTAGGAAACCGTCGCTCTATCCAACTGAGCTACGGGGCCTTCCTTCGTGCTCGCCGCTTAACACACAAACCCCAAAGCGTGCACTTCATTGTATGAAAACCACCCCACAAAAACGAATTTTTGATCCATTTCAAGAAAAATATTCAAAGAAAATACCAGAGTTTTTCAACACGGCTTTGTTGGGGTGCCCGCTGGTGAAACAGCTACGCTTCTGCCTCCCGCCTTAGGGCGCAATGGCTTTGGTGCGGGCTATGCCGGTTGCTGTTGTAGCTTCGCAGCTCAGTGTTAAACGTTATTCAAACGTGGTTTAAACGTTATTCAAACGTGGTCTAAACGTTATTCAAACGTGTTTTAAACGTTATTCAAACGTTATTTTGCGGATGCGTTTGTCATAATAGTCCGTCACATAGAGGTTGCCATCCGTGTCTATGGCTATGCTGTGGGGGGAATAAAATTGTGCTTGGCTCCCCAGGCCGTCGACATAGCCTCCTCCTTCATCGGTTCCGGCAAGGGTGCTGACTTCTCCTGCGGGTGTTATTTTGCGGATGCGGTTGTTGTGGGTATCGGCCACATAGAGGTTGCCTAAAGCATCTATGGCCAGGCCAAGGGGGTTGTTAAACTCTGCCTCGTTGAGTGGGCCGTCGGCATGGCCTCCTTCAGCTTTTCCGGCCAGGGTGCTGACTTCTCCCGCGGGTGTTATTTTGCGGATGCGGTGGCTGTCTGTCACATAGAGGTTTCCTGCTGCGTCTATGGCCATAGCGGCAGGCCTATTCAACTGTGCAAGGGCTCCTATGCCGTCTGCCTCACCCTGGGTGCCGCTGCCGGCAAAAGTGCTGACTTCTCCTGCGGGTGTTATTTTGCGGATGCGGTGGTTGCCAAAATCGGCCACATAAAGGTTCCCCGCAGCATCTATTTGCATTCCGAAGGGGTGAGCAAAGCGTGCCTCGCTGCCTATGCCGTCGGCAAAACTTTCAAGGCCTGAGCTGTCCGCTCCAGCAAAGGTGCTTATTTCTCCGTGAGGGCTTATTTTCCGAATGCGGTGATATAGGTAGTCCGTCACATAAAGGTTGCCTTGTAGATCGATGGCAATGTCACGAGGCAAGCCCAGCAGCGCAGCGCCGTTGACGAAGGTGCTGCTTTCTCCATCCGGTGAAATTCTCCGAATGCTATAGTCCAGCGTGTCCGCCACATAAAAATGACCATCCGCACCGATGGCAATGCCGCGAGGCTGAACCCATGAGCTGCTGTTGGAGCCTGGCAAGCCACCCGCAAAAGTGCTGACAAAAGCCGTAGGCACATAGGTGAAGGCCACCTCAGAAACAGCTGTTTGGCTGCCGGTGGTGACAGAGACGAGGCCGGTGCAGTGTTTGTTTTGGGGCACTTCAATGGTTATTTCATTCGGCCTGGCAGAGAGGATGTTGGCGGCGACCCCATTCAGCGCGACGCTGTTTTCAGCAAGAACAGCGCTAAAGTTTTCTCCGCGAAGGGTGAGGGTGGCGCCAAAGGCTGCCTCGCTGGGGCTGAACTCTACAATGCTTGGGGCAATACGTGGGACAGCGTTTGGGGCGGTTTTGTCGTCGCAAGGGTTGTTGGGGCAAAGCGTCTCTTCGCTGCGGTTAATAGGGTTGCTGCTGTTGTTACTGTCGTTGTTGTCATTGCCGCTGTTGTCATTGTCGTTGTTTTCACAACTTAAAAGAAGACTCAGCGCGAGGAGGAAGGGCAGTGCTATATAAAGTTTTTTTTTCATCATGGTTTTTATGGAGGTGAAGCCCTGGTTGAGCCTTTGTTGAGAGGCTCATACACATTGCGGATTTGACAGATGGGAGCGAAAGCCATGGCTTGCGCGGGCCATGGAGAAAAAACACCCTAAGCACTCAATAGTTATTTCCCCCTTTCATGTGTTTTCCCGCTTCGTCGCCCCCCCCTTTTTTATAAAACGCATAGATGCTAAGCCTGCTGACAAAAGGCAACAGGAATATATACCCTGCGAAGCCACCGTTGCAAGGGTTCAACATGGTCTAGTGTTTTTTCTTCAGTGCATGCCTTGGGAAAAACCCTACCCATGGGGGTGGGAGGTTTTTTAGCGGGAGACTTGTGGGGCCAAAGCCCGTTAAACTCTGCCTCATGTGGCCTCCTTTGCTCATATGTCATGAGTTGCAATGCGCAGAAAACCTGGGCGCCATTGCGCGTTTGCTTGGCAATTTTGGTTTTTCGGGTTGTCGCCTTTCCAGGCCTTGGGTGAAGGACTGGGAGAGTGCCTGCCGCGTGGCGGTGGATGCTGCGCATTTGTTGGAGGAGTTTGTTGTTATGCCGAGTTTGGAAGAGGCCCTGGAGGATGTGGTTTATGCCGTGGGCACCAGCTTTAGGGCTTGTGCCCTACGAAGGCATTCCATAACCCCAGAGGAGGGGATAAAGCGTTTATGGGAGAAAAGCACTCAAGGCAAAATAGCCCTGGTATTGGGTGGAGAGCGCCGCGGACTTTCAGATGAGGAGTTGGCGCTTTGCCATGAGGTTGTCTGCATTCCCACGCCAGGTACAAAGCCCTCGCTGAATTTGGCCCAGGCAGCAGCCATTTGTTTGTTTTTGTGCGCGCAACAGGGAAAAGCCCCGCAAGAGGCCCCTATAGAGCCACGTGCACCTTTGGGGTTTTTGGAAAGGCTCAAACAGAAAATGCGCCATGCTTTGCTGAGTGCCGGGTTTTTAAACCCTCAGGCCCCCCATTATGTGTTTGAGGAGTTGTGGCAAAGCCTTGCCCGCGCCAACCTGTCCCAAAGAGAAGCCGAGTTGTGGCTGAATGCCTTCAAACATGTAGAGCGCCATAGGCTCCATGTGCCTCCCTCAACGCCCTCCATAAAATGACATTCTATAAAATGACATTCCATAAAAGGGCATTCTATAAAAGGGCATTATAGAGTGAAACCCATGGGTGGGGTGACACGCTCACTCACTCACTCACTCTAATAGTATTTTTCGGATGATGTGGTTATGAGAATCGGCCACATAAAGGTTGCCTTGTAGATCTATGGCAATGCCCCAAGGCGTATCAAAGCGTACAGGGGGGCCGGGGTGAGGTGCTCCAGGGCCGTCATCAGAGCCGGCATAGCCATCGCCGGCAAGCGTAATAACCGTCCCTGCCGGTGTGAGCAGGCGTATGCTGTGGTTGGTGCTGTCTGCCACATAGAGGTTGCCGTTTGCGTCTATGGCTATTCCGAAAGGCTCGTTAAACTGTGCCTGGCTACCCGTGCCGTCGATAAAGCCTCTCTCAGCACTTCCGGCAAGCGTGCTGACTTCTCTTTCAGGTGTTATTTTGCGGATGCGGTTGTTGCCGGCATCCACCACATAGAGGTTGCCTTCTGTGTCTACGGCAATGCCCCGAGGCATATGAAACTGTGCGGCAACCCCCTCCCCGTCGGCAAAGCCTTCTGTGCCGCTGCCGGCAAGTGTGGAAACCACTCCCTCTGGTGTCACCATGCGGATGCGGTGGTTGCTCAGATCGGTCACATAGAGCATGCCGTTTGTGTCTATGGTTATTCCGGAAGGCCAGTTAAACCGTGCATTGCTGCCTGTGCCGTCGACATGGCCATATTCGCTGCCGGCAAGTGTGGAAACCAATCCCTCTGGCGTCACCCTGCGGATGCGGTGGTTGCCAGAGTCCGTCACATAGAGGTTGCCGTCCGCGCCTAGGGTGAGATCTCTAGGCCAAGTAAACTGCGCATGGCTGCCCATGCCGTCGGCATGGCCTATTGCGCCGCCGGCAAGGGTGGTGATATTCCCTTCGGGTGTTATTTTGCGGATGCGGTGGTTCAGCTCCTCCGCCACATAAAGGTTGCCTTGCATGTCTATGGCAATGCCATAAGGTTGGTTAAGCATACCTATGCTGCTGCTCAAGGTGCTGACATTGACGCTGGGCATATAGGTGAACGAAGCGGAGGAGGTGCCTGTTTTTTCACCAACCTTCACTCTAACGGGACCTGTACACTGCGTGTTTGGGGGAACCATAACACTTATTGTCTGGGTTGTAGCCGACTCCACACGGGCTTCGCATTGGCCCAGGGTGACGGTGTTTTCTGAAGAAACAGGGCTGAAGTTTTTTCCTGTAATGTTGAGCAGGGTGCCACTGCGTGCTTGGGTGGGGGAGAAATGGCTGATGCTGGGGGAGATGCCGGGGTGCATGACACTCAGCATTCTGTTGAGGTCGCCGGTGGTGACAATGATGATGGCGCGGCGATCTGCGCGGCTGGCATTGGGGGTTACACTCACATTTACGGTTTGGCTGCCTTGGTAATATGTCGGCGTAATAGAACACCACTCGGTACAGCCTATACAAAAGAGGCTCCACTCCGTGTTAGAGTTAACCCCAAAACTTTCGGTGCCAGCCTCTTCCGAGCTGAAATGCAAGTTTTGCTGAGAGAGGCTGAGCGTGGGCACATCCACCACCTCTACAGGCCCGCAGCTTGCAAACATGAGAAGCAAAGCCACCAAAACACAGAAAACAGAAAAAATTTTTTCCCCGGCACCCATTGTTTCCCCTTTTTTGAAAGCAACTTCTTATGTTTTTGGATGAGGACTGCGCTTTATTCTACTCCAATTGCTTGTTGGGTTTCCAGCCTCCTCTCTAGGCTTTTTTTATATGCTGCAAAGCGTAGGCATTTCCCACACAGCATTTCTCTTGTGAGGTGCGAAGTGGAGCCGACGAGCTCAAACCCAGCTTGCGAAGCGAGCCTCAAAGCGGACATTTGAGCAACTCCACGGAGCAACTCCACGGAGGTTTGGCTTTGTTAAGGGGGCGCCGTTAATGGGGTGCCTTCTGGGTAGGGTTTGGGGCAGAGGGAGTTGGATAGGGTGTAGCCTTTTCCCTAATGAGTTTGTCAATATTTGCGCGCTCCGAGGCGGTATAATTTTCCACAGGGAAGGCGTTTTGTGTTGAGGTTTTGTTGATGGCCATGCGGAGTTTTTGCCAAAGGGTTGTACCGTTAATGGGGAGGGTGCCCATGCCAAGGCCTATGGCCAGGCAGAACAGGGCGAGCAGTGTTGGGCGAAGAAAGCGCATGCCTTTTTTTGCCTCAACGGGCTTGGGTGCGTCAATTTTTGGAAAGGGGTTGTGTGCAATTTAGATGAAGCCCAAGGGAAATATCCGCTGTTTCCAAGCAAGCTTGTTATGTTGTGGGGGTGGAAAAACCGGATTTTGGACGATTGACCATAGAATGCATGTTGTGGGCCTCTTTGCAGCCGGAAGTCCCCGTCTATTTGTGGAAGGGGGATTTGCTGTGGGCGGAGTTGCCCAAGCGTATTTTGCAGGCGGGTGTTTATGAGCAGAAGCTTGCGGCCTGTGTTGTGGAGACGGACTTGCAAACTGCGGAGCTTGAAGCCCTCAAAGCCTTAATAGGGGCGCAAAAGGCCACTTTGCTTTTTATGCAGCAAGGGCAATTGGCCGAGGCTGAAGTGCAGCAAGTGCATGCCCGCCAGCTGGAGACAGAGCTTGCGGAAATGCTTTCGCTGTTTTCCTGGCCCAAAATAGAGCGTCGGCCGGTATATAACCGGGAGACACAGCTTTCCCGTTATGACAGTTTTGACGAGAGCCGGGGCACCGTGCAGGTGTTTTGTGCATTTAGAGGGTGCAAGAAGCCGCAAACTCTGGAATTTTCGCGCACCAACTCTTGGTATAGCCCCACCTGCATGGCCTGTGGTCGCTCTTTTTGGGTATTTATTGCGCGTTTGCTCAAGTTGGAGGGGACGAAGAAGAAGGGGCACATGCATTATGTGCTTCATTTGGAGGATGCCCAGCACAGGAATATACGTGTAGAGTTTGGCGACGGCTCTGGTGAGCTCTGGCAAGTTGTGGAGCGGGACTACCTTGCGTTGCTTTATGCCTGGCATGCCCAGGACGCGGCGCAGACCCAAGCCGACGCCAAGGCTGGCACAGCGTCGAAGGCTCAGCTCAATGCTGTTGTCAACCTCACGCGCAAGCATGTTTTCTGGCTCAGCAAAATAGGCAATTGTTTTATTGCGACAGCTTTTCTCGGCAAGGAGGCGGAGGAGTTGTTGTTGTTCAGACGGTTTCGCGACGAGGTATTGTTGCGCCATTTTTGGGGGCGCTGGGTGGTAGCGGGCTATTATGCCATGGGCCCCCTTGCTGTACGCCTCCTCAAGACGCAGCCCTCCCTCAAAGCACCCCTACGCCGGCTGTTGCGGCGCATACACCGCCACCTCCAGTCCACAATGAAAGGCCTTTGAGGTGGTTTTGAAGGAAAAGAGGAGAGCGGGAGAATAGAGAAGGGAGCAGAAGAGGAGAATACAAGAGTGCAAGAGGGTTGAGCTTTGCCCAGAGCTATGGAATAAGGAGAGCTGCAAGGGGAGCAACATGTGAGGCCTAAGGGCGTGTTCATTGAAAATAAAAGAGTTAAAAGGTGGAGGGCGCGGTTGAGAAGGTTTTTGGGGGCGACAAGGTTTCGACGGGGCCTGAAGGTTTTGGGGAGCGTGCCGAGTGGGCTTTCACACTCGTCAAATACGGAAGCAAAAACACAAAAGCCAACGACAACGTTGAGCTGGCACTGGCTGCCTAAACAGCGCCTTGCCCGGACTGCTTGCCTTCGCCTGCGGGCAAGAGAGTCTGCAAACCCAGTGGGCTGGCTTTCGCTGCTGCGCCTGGAGAGCAGCGAGGCGAGATATATTCTGGGATGGCATGTGGTTGCTGCAGGCTGACTTGCAGCCCATGGGCCACAACCTAAAACGTCAGCTACGCACGTAGCGCCTCAACGCCAACATTCCTCGGACGCGGGTTCGATTCCCGCCGCCTCCACTTAGGCCTGAGTTTTGAGCTTTCTCAAAGTTTCATTTGAAGTAGGGTTTCAGTATATTTTTTCTAGCGTTTTCTTCTTTTGCAGCCGAATGTGTTCCACAAGCGGCCACTCCGCCGTGTTCAACGGCTTGGGCTGCCCGACTCAAAAACAGACCAGGCGCTCCAAAAGCGTGCTAGACTTAAGCATAGAGAACTATGCTTAACGCGGATTTTCAATGAAACATGTTTCAAATCAACAAGTTGCCGACCATCTTAAGCGCTTGAACCCATGGTGGACAGGTGCTGGAGCGGATGAAGAGCTGGCGAAGTTGCGTCCACGCGCCTATTTGGAGCCAGTGCATCAGCTGTTGCTGGAGCCAGGGCTGCGTCGTGCGGTGGTGTTGTTGGGGCCGCGCCGGGTGGGCAAAACCATTTTGATTCGTCACCTGATTATCCGCCTGCTGGCAGACGGTGTTGCTGCGCAACGTATTGCCTATGTGGAGATGGACCACCCATTGCTGCACGGGCAGTCGTTGGAGGCATTGGTTCGGCTGATTGAAGAAATTGCGCCCGAAGGCGAGGGCACGCGCTATCTGTTTTTCGATGAAATTCAATCTCACAAAGACTGGGAGAAGCACCTAAAACCGCTGGTCGACCACCGGCCTGACTTGCGCATTCTCGTGTCTGGTTCCGCAGCCGCAGCACTCAAGCGCCAAAGCACAGAGTCTGGCGCGGGACGTTTCACGGATTTTCTGCTGCCCCCGTTGACTTTTTCTGAGTATCTGGACTTGCGCCCTGAGCCTGCAGCCATTTTCGAGGAAGAGCCCGGCACATATATGCTGGAGGACGTCGAGCGATTGAATGAGCAGTTTGTTGATTATGTCAACTTCGGCGGCTATCCAGAGTTGGCGCTGTCGCCCCTGGTGCGCAGCAATCCAGCACGTTTCGTCAAGTCAGACATTGTGGACAAGGTGCTGCTGCGTGACTTGCCGCAATTGTATGGCATCCAGGATATTCAGGAACTCAATGCTCTGTTCACTCTGCTGGCCTTCAACACGTCAGAGGAAGTTTCTTTTGAGCAACTCTCGCAATGCAGCGGCGTGAGCAAGCTGACCATTCAGAAATATATTGAATATTTGGAAGCTGCGTTTCTGATTCAACGCGTGTTTAGAATCGACCAGGACGGCAAGCGCTATCAGCGCTCTCGCAGCTTCAAGGTATATTTAACCAATTCAGCTATGTACACCGGCTTGTTCGGCGTCAGAAAACCGGATGAGCCCGAGTTTGGTCACCTGGTAGAAACAGCTCTGTTCGCGCAGCGCTTCCATGAGGATGCGCGGCTCAACTATGCGCGTTGGGGTGCAAGCGACTATGAAGTGGATTGGGTAGAATCGTCGTTGGCACTCAAGCCGGTGGCTGCGTTGGAAATTAAGTGGAGCGACAAAAACCTAGGCAGGGCAGACTCCCTCAAAGGCTTGATAAAGTTTGCGAGCAAAAATCGTCTTCCAGTAGTCTGGGCCACCACGCGCAGCCAATTTGGCACAACCACCATTGACGGCAGCAAAATCCGCCAGTGGCCCGCAGCCGTGCTGGCCTTCAGCTATGGCGTGCGCGCAGTGCGAGGGCGTCTGGCAGGTTATGAAGCGCAAGTCAAAGGTGTTGTTGAAGCAGATTAGGGGCAAGAGCCATCTTCTCCCCAAAAGTCCGCAGGGGTGACACAGTGTTGGAGGCCAAGAGCGTGTGTCGTGTTGTTCTACTTTGTGAAAAGAGCCGGGTTCCATTTTTGAAAACAAGTGCTGCTAAGCCCATAGGTAACCAAAGTTCGGCTCTAAAAAAATGCTGCCATATAAAAGCTTTGCTCCCCAGTTCGATTCCCGCCGCCTATTTTTTTGGGGGGGTGACAGACGGTTCGCTGAGTCAGCGGGAGGCAAAAGAGGTGGGTTAAGGCCGCGGACATTTCAGCCTCCTGGGGGGNGATTGCCGACTTGTTAACCACAAACCTAAGTTGTAGCTCATTTTTGACGAAATATGAGCCGCAACACTTTTTATGTCTCATCGGTGAGACAAAAATCCAGTCTTGTCTCATTTTTAACGTTTTTCGAGACAAGATTGGCTTTTTATCTCACGAGTGAGAGATTTTCTGTGCCTTCAGCCGCACACAGCAACGCGTCAAAAGCATAAATGCCGACACGCCCGCCTCGGCCTTCTTGCAAAATTGACAAAATACCTTCTTTTCTCAACAGCTTGAGAAAACGCGCTGCACTGGGTTTGGGGATGCCCGAGCGACCATAGAAGGCAGGCGCAGCAAAAATCGGCGATTGGAACAAAAAATCCACAATGCGCATGGCATGCTGGGAATGTGTCAGCTCAGTCACTCGAAGCTTGAGCCTGTCATGCAACGCCAAAATGGCATGTGCTCTGCGCTCGTTTTCGCCAGCCTGTTCTTGGATGGCCTTCAAGAAAAACATACACCACTCTGTCCATGCCCCATCGCGTGACACCGCCCGCAAGCGCTCCTGGTATTCCTGTCGGTTTTGTTCCAAATAGCCGCTGATATAGAAATCCGGACTGCTCAGGAAACGTCGCTCGTGGAGAAAAAGTGGAATCAGCATGCGGCCCAACCTGCCGTTGCCATCCATGAAAGGGTGGAGCGCCTCGAATTCGAGATGCACGAGAGCCAATTGCACCAACATGTCTGGCTCATGAGTGCTTTTGAAATAGCGCTCCCACGCATCCATGCCCGCGCACAGGTGCTCAGGCGCGATGGGAACAAAGCTTGCCGTTTCGGGTGTGCAACCTGCCGGGCCAATATAGTTTTGCCCAGAGCGATAGCTACCAGGCATTTTGTCGCGGCCACGCACGCCTCGCATGAGTATTTGGTGCGCGCCACGCAAAACCTGCTGCGAGAACGGGCGGTGCTTCATCTCATCCACACAGGCGCTCATGGCGTGTCGATAGTTGAGCACTTCCTTTGCATCGTCACGCTTGGATTGAGTCAAGGCTTCCGAAATGCTGCCTGCTTCAACCTCAAGCACTTCGCTGATGGTCACCTGCGTGCCCTCAATTTTCGAGGACAGCACGGCCTCTTGTGTGGCCAGCGGCGTACGCAAAATGTGTGCGTTCGGAATGGCAGAGAGCAACCCATCATAGCGAGCCAACCTCGCGCTGGCCGGGCCAATCAACGGAATCAGCCGAGCCCAGTCCAGAGCCGCAGGTGGAAATTTGTCGAGGTGATAATGCACAGGTGCTGACATTGAGTGCACTCTAATTGCACCGCGCGAACAACGCCACATGCAACAACTTCCATAGGCTCTTTGGGTATTTTGTCAGGCCCGCTTTTTCACTTGGAAGGGGAGGTTTTTGTCTGCCGGGTACAGATTTTTGAGTGGTTTTTTAACATTTCAAAAGGGGTGTTAGACCTTCTCATGGCTATTCACTCCAAGGGGAAATGTGCCAATTAGTCCGTTTTTACTTAGAACTGATTTGATTTTACAGACCGGTTTCAATTGAGGCGAGCTAAAGCTCGCCTGCACTACGCTCCATGAATGAAGAAAAAGCATGCTTTTTCTTCATTCCCTCCGCTCCGCTTGGGC
>JGI24701J34945_10000313_pt1 | contig 26321 bp, 26 predicted proteins | sample TergutTh196P3_FD_34945 | JGI IMG/M metagenome (IMG submission 34945)
GTAAATCAGATTTATAACATTGCCCTTACATCGGGGATGCAAATTATTATCTTCCTTTCCGGACTTCAGACCATTTCTCCCAGTATGTTCGAGGCATCTAAGATAGAGGGTGCNACCGCATGGGAGAGCTTCTGGAAGATTACCTTCCCTATGATTAGCTCGCTTATTCTTGTTAATCTGCTTTATTCTATTATAGATTACTTTATAAGGTCGGATAACTCGGTTATGATGGAAGTTACCAGGTTAATGAGCGTTGACCTGAAATACGACTTGAGTTCCGCTATGGCGTGGTCTTACTTCGCTATTGTTATTGTTGTGGTCGGCGCATTGTCGGCAATTATTTCACGGAGGGTTTACTACTATGAGTAAAAACGCTTTGTCAAATCCCGCCGCTGTTATGTCTTCGGCAGACAGACACGCCATAATCAGCAGTAAAAAGTATAAACCCCCGAAGCGTGATTTAAAGTCGCTTATAGAGAGAAACCGAAGCTCGGGCGGTTATCTTTTTAAAAAAGCCGCCGGAAATGCCGTTTTTGTCGTGCTGAGAACCGCGCTTCTGTTCGGACTTTGCTTTTTAATTTTACAACCCCTGCTCAATAAATTTTCGCTCAGCGTGATGAGCGAGATGGACCTGTTCGATTCTACCGTGGTTAACATACCGCGTGAGTTTACATTAGATAACTATCGAATGACCGCCGCCCCTGCTCTTTTGGACTACTGGCCTTCCCTGTTCCGAACCTTTACTATGTCGTTTTTGATAGCATTTTTACAGGTTGCTTCATGTACCTTCGTGGCATACGGCTTTGCGAGGTTTAACTTTCCTCTCAAAAAATTCTGGTTTGCCTGTGTCATGGGTCTGATATTAATTCCGCCGCAAACTATATTAAGCTCGATATACATTCATTTTGCTATGTTCGACATTTTCGGTTTATTCACGCTTATAAAGGGCAGTCCGCTCAGTCTTCTCGACAGCCCTGCACCCTACTTACTGATGAGTGCGACTTGTATGGGACTAAAGAACGGGCTTTACATCTATATGATTCGACAATATTTCAGAGGTGTACCCAAGGAGCTTGAGGAAGCCGCTTATGTTGACGGTTGCGGAAAGCTTAAGACATTCCTGCGAATCATGCTCCCCGACGCGCGGGCGATTATCACCTCTTGTTTCTTGTTCTCATTTGTGTGGCAGTGGACAGACTCTTTATTCTCAAATCTGTTTTTACGGAGTATGAACCTCATGTCGGGTAGGGTCAGTGCAATTCCCGAATCACTCGTATCCTATTATCACAATAACTTCGGACGCGATGTTCTGCCGTCTGTGGCGTATCAACAACAGCTCGTTGCTACGGGTATGCTGATGTTTATCGCACCGCTGATTATCTTATATCTGATAGCGCAAAAGGGGTTCGTTGAGAGTATCAGCCAGTCGGGTATTAAAATGTAATTTAAGAAAGGCATACGGCTTTTCTGAAAAATAAATAATATTCAAATCAATTCTTTAGGAGGAATACTATGAAACTCAAAAAACTGTTAGGATTTGTGATTGTTACGCTCATGGTGCTTTCACTTGCGGCGGGTTGTGAAAGTTCCGATAACCCTCCCGCGTCCGAAGGTAACGTAACTACACCCGGCGACAGCGTACCCGGTACCCCCTCGGAAGGAACGTCTGAAAATGTACGCGACCTCAACGGTATGGAAGTCACAATCGGTATTTTCTGGGCACCCGATGATTCCGACCCCGAAACCGATTTCGGCAGAGCAAGGCTCGCATATCTCGAAGAAATGCAAAGAAAACACAACTTCACCATTAAGCAGGTTCAAATCGCGACCCAGGCTTCTATGACCGATATAGTAAACGCTTCGATTATAACCGGTAATCCTGCGGCGTCTATCTGTACTCTTGAACCCGACCGTGTAATATCTATGCACAGACAAGGTATGTTCTTTGATGTGGGGTCCTTGAGCGTTGACCTTCACGCTGAAAAGTGGAATCGTCACATCATTGAAGCTATGACCTTTGACGGCGGAATTTACGGCTTTGTTCAAGGCTATAATCCGTGGAACGCAGGGGTGGTCTTCTTCAATAAAAACGTCCTGAGTGAGGCAGGAATCGACCCCGAGTCAATCTATGACCTGCAAGCCGCAAACGAGTGGACTTGGGACGCTATGCTCAATATGGCTTTACAAGTCACCCGCGACATCGATAACGATGGTGTCCCGGACTATTACGGCTTCTGTACCTTCTCCAGAGATACCCTTGTTAACACTGTATTCAGTAACGGCGGACGATTTGTCAACAAAGACGAGAACGGCAGATTCGTCAATGCCACCCACACCAATGAATTTCTCCTCGCCGCCGAATGGGTGCATAACCTTGAAAAATTAGGTCTGTTGCAACCCGCCCCCGAAGGCGCGGCATGGAACTGGTGGATAGAGGGCTTTAACGAAGGCAGAGCCGCTTTCCGCGTACATCAGGATTACAGTAAATCCGATATGCAGAGTACTACTTTTGACTGGGGCGTAGTTTTATTCCCGCGCGGACCTCTCGCAGAAAAACAAATGGCGGCATATTACGAAAATATTAACATTATACCTAAAAATTTCTCACAAGAAGAGGCTGACGATATTCTGTTTGCCTATGACCTTTATACAGACCCCGTTCCCGGTTTTGAAGACGATGACGATGCGTGGAAATACGGTCTGTTTAACGCCTACAGAGATTTCCGCTCTATAGATGATACAGTCGAAATGTTACGCACAGGCGACTACACGGCTATCAGATATGAGTTTATTATTCCCGGATTTACCTCCGGAGAGATTGCCGACCATATCTGGAACCTTGAGAGAACCCCCGCCCAGCTTGTCGATGAAGCGTCCCAGGAATGGAATGTGCTTATCGACCAGGCTAATAGATGGGTATTTGGAGATAACTGATAATGTCGCATTAATACAAGCCCATTCGTCCTTTTAGCAATATTTGATTAAATAGACGCAATAATCGGTTAGATAATATTTTAATTATTTATTATACTAATTCTAAGTAAGTTTATTCAACAATCGCAAAACAATAAACTAAAATCAGAAAGGTGAAAATAAAAATGGCAAAGAAATTCTTGACCTTAACGGTCGCCGTAATTATGGCATTGTCGCTTGCACTTACAGTAAGCGCAGAACAGCAAACATTGAGACTTGAAGAAGAGGACCAGGTTGACGGCGTAGCTGCAATAGTCTATTATTTAGAGTTTATTACCGCTGACCCCTCCGGTTCGATTGACGGTAATGTTTACATCGGTCTCGGAGACAACCCCGATGTACAAAAGAGCGTTGCAAACGAAGGCGCACTTTTTACCGAGCAGGGCAAAGACATATTCCTTGACGAAGGACAGGCGTCCTTAAAAGTTGAACTCGGCGGAACATTTGATTCTGTTGGCGGTTATGTAGACATGAATCTTTGGACAGTCGGCGATTTCTGGATTGATTATTATGAATTCCTCGACGCTGATGGTAATCTTGTTGCTACTGTTAAGGACGGCGCGGTAACACTCGCAGTTGCAGAGACTCCTGTGGTTGATGCTCCTCCTCCTGTAGTTGATGCTCCTCCTCCCGTAATTGATACCCCTGTTCCGACTCCTCCCGTCGTTCAAGAAGACGACAAACATGACGCTGACACAGGTCTCGGCGATGTAGCCGTGGCATCCGCAATTGCTCTTATGGCGGCTGGCGCAGTAGTACTCAGCCGTAAAAAGAAATAAACAATAAGGTATTTTAGAAAGGTGAAAAAAAATGGCTAAGAAATTATTAACATTTGCCCTCGCTGCTATGCTTATAGTTACATTTGCAGTTACAGCTTCGGCAAGAACCCTTGTTTTAGACCTCTCGGAAGAGTTTGACTCCTTTGCAGACACAGGCGAAAGCCCTTATCTCATGCAGTCGGGCAGCCCTGAATTTGTGGTTGACGGCGGCGCATTATGGATGGAAAGACGTACTGTGCATTATGACAACTTTGACTTCGTTATTAACGCAGGCGATGGCGGCGTTACCACAGGCGAAAGCAGAAGATTAGTCGGCGACCCGAACTTACCCGACGGCGACTATATCCTCGAAGTAGAGCTTCAAACCTTCGACAACACGATTCTTCAGATTGCTACAGCAAGAGAAGCTGATTGGGTGCCTATCGTAACAGCGGCTGAAGGCGCACAGACCCTAAAGGTTGACGTTCCTTTCACCGTAAAGAGCAACGATGATTCCACTTTGAGACGTGAAGGCGCAATGGCTAACTGCAAAGTTATGGTTGTTACATCGGAAGACGGCGATAAAGTTAACACTACTGCGATTAAGTTCTGGACTGCTGAGGATTCGGCGGCGGTTGATTTCGCTGTAGTAAGTGCGAAGATATACAGCGTTGCGGCAGGCGGCGGCGAAGAAGCAACTCCTCCTCCTCCCACTCCCTCTACAGATGGCGGTGCTACTACTACCACCGGTGGTAATAACTTCGCAGTAGAAAGCGACAAGCAGGAAACCGACACAGGTCTCGGCGGCGTAGCTGTTGCTTCTGCAATCGCTCTCGTAGCGGCAGGCGCGGTAGTATTCAGCCGTAAAAAGAAATAATAGAGTTAAAAAAAAGCTCTGAAAATAATATCGGGGATGCCGTACATGGCGTCCCCGATATTTTTAATTTTATCTCAGCCTTTCGAGTGTTTTCTCTGCCTCGCTCAAAGCGTCCAACATTTCCGGATTTTCTCCGTGAATCTCTTGCGCCCATCTTATTGCGGCTAAGTCCTTCTCTAACTTCTCCGCTATAGATTTCTTCTCTTTCTCGAGATTAGATATTTTTATCTGGTTAGCGACCCTAAGCTTGACGACGGAATTTGAGAACGGCTTGGTTATATAATCAGCGGCGCCGAGAACTAACCCCTTCTCCTCATTGTCGACATTATCGAGACCCGTGATAAAAATGACAGGTATATGCCGTGTTTTGTCTGAGTTTTTTAGCGCGGTAAGTACGGTGTACCCATCCCTTTCGGGCATGAGTATATCGAGCAGAATAACATCCGGAAGGTGTTTTTCTGCCTCGCGGATTCCGCCTGTTCCGTTTGTAGCCGTATAAACGGTATAGTCAGGACTTAAAATGTTGGTGAGAATCCCAAGATTTATTTCCCAATCGTCTACGATAAGGACACTGTTCGGTTTGTTTTCTTTCATAAAAATACCCCTATTTCTGTTTTATTTCAACTTGATATATATTAAATATAACACAAATTTTAGATTTTGTCAAATATGAGAAAAAAATACTTGACAAACCTCTCGCGTTATGCTATAATTGTGAAGTTACTTTAACTCCGCACCTTTAGCTCAGTTGGTAGAGCAATTGACTCTTAATCAATGGGTCCAGGGTTCGAGTCCCTGAAGGTGTATTTTCCTCGCAGGGAGCGTTTTCGGCATTATCACGCATACCATAAAGCAGCAGCAAATTAAATAGGCACCTTTAGCTCAGTTGGTTAGAGCTCCCGGCTCATAACCGGTAGGTCCGGGGTTCGAGTCCCTGAAGGTGCAGGTCGAGTGCCTCGACACGCATTATTTTCAGCTACCCTAAAGGTAGCCGATGTGACAAACAGAAACAAGCTTCTGTACAGGCAAAATAAATTAAACGCTGGTGTAGCTCAGTTGGTAGAGCAGCTGATTTGTAATCAGCAGGTCGGGGGTTCGAGTCCGTTCACCAGCTTTGTAAAAATCGCTTAACCAATAGGGTTTGAGCGATTTTTTATTTATAAAAATATTTCTCTTGCAAAATTTTCAATTTTTGTTTATAATATACTTATGAAACAGATTTTGAATAATTTCTTAAATTACTTAAAGCGGTTAGACATACTGCTCATTTTGTTATGCCTTTCGGCTTGTTTTTTAAGCACATATATACTTTACAGCATGGTACAAAACGAGGTAAGCGTGTTCGCCAGAGCCCGTCATTATCAAATGCAGCTCGCTATGACGTTTATGGGACTGGTTGCCGCTCTTGTTATCGCCGCCATTAATTATAAGTATATCTCAAGATTTTGGTATGTGGGTGCTGTCGCCGGGCTTACCCTTATGTTTTTGCTTTTTACACCGCTTGGTCTCCAAACAGAGGGGAGCGAGGAGGTTAACTGGCTCAACGTCGGGTTCACCGCTATACAGCCATCGGAGTTTTTAAAATTCTTTTTCGTTATTTCGTTTTCTACACATTTAGCTAAAATAGGAAAGAAAATGAACCGAATACCGCACCTTGCTTTACTTATCGCTCACGCCGCTGTCCCTGTTTTGCTCGTTCTTTCGCGCGGCGACTTCGGCACGACCCTTGTTTTCATTTTTATAATCATCACTATGCTCTTTATCGCGGGGTTATGGTGGCGTTATATCGCACTCGGCGTCGCGTTTGTCCCCGTTGCGGCGTTCGTCATGTGGAACTATATTTTTAAGCCATATCATAAGCTGAGGATTTTAGTACTTATTGACGAGGAAATAAGAGATTCGGAAATGCTGGGATTTTTTAACCAACAGCACAGGAGCCTTGTCGCAATCGGTTCGGGCGAGCTTACAGGAAAGGGGCTTTTCAACGGCGATTATATATATGTCCCTGCTTTTCAGACCGATTTTATTTTCTCCTATATAGGTATGACCTTAGGTTTTGTAGGTTGTGTCATAACGCTCGGATTAATCGCTTCTATCTGCTTACGTATACTTTCTAACTGCCTAATCGCAAAAGACACGCTTGGCAAGTATATGTGTGTGGGAGTTTTCTCTATGTTTCTTTATAACACTATAATAAACGTGGGTATGACGTTGGCGGTCATACCGGTTATCGGTCAGCCGATGCCTTTTATCAGTGCGGGCGGAAGCTCGGTTTTGGCTTATTTTCTGGGGATAGGATTAGTCCTGTCTGTCCGCGCACACAGATTTCAAAAATATCATATGTTTTACAAAGAAAGGGAGTAGTATCATGAAACAACCACTTAAATTAAGACCTGAGGATTTGTATCCTACAGTAGAAATCGAAAGCAAACGAGGGCGTTTCGATAAGCTGATAGCCGAATACAAAAACCACTTCGGAAAAAACTCGGGGGAAAACGTGAGATTCTTCTCTGTTCCGGGCAGAACCGAAATAAGCGGCAATCATACAGACCATAACTGCGGAAAGGTTCTCGCGGCGAGTATCAGCTTAGATATAATCGCTGTCGCCGAACCTATAGACGCCAATAAAATCGTTGTTAAATCCGAGGGTTTTGAAGAGAATGGCGTTTGGCTCGATAATTTAGACATGGTGCCGGAAGAAAAAGGCTCTTCCGAGGCTCTAATCCGCGGTGTGGCGGCGAGCTTTTTAAAAGCCGGGCTAAAAATCGGAGGTTTTAAGGCGTACACCACCTCCGAAATTCTTCCGGGTTCGGGTATGTCGAGTTCGGCGGCATTTGAGGTCATGTTAGGCTTGATTTTGTCGCACCTTTATAACGATGCGTCGGTTGACCCGCATAAAATCGCTAAAATCTCTCAGAAAGCCGAGAATGAGTATTTTGGTAAGCCCTGCGGTCTTCTTGACCAGACAGCGTGTGCGGCAGGCGGTTTCATTGTTATTGATTTTAAAGAACCCGCTTCCCCGCTCATAAACAAGGTATCGGGCGGCGACTGGGGTGCGTTTGGGCATGACCTTTGCATTATAAACACAGGCGGCTCTCATGGTCATATGATTGATGACTACGCCGCTATTCGCTTTGAGATGGAAGACGTAGCATCGTTTTTCGGGGTGAACTGTTTGCGTCAGGTTTCAAGAAAAGATATAGAGCTTAACACTAATATACTTCGTAAACAGTTTGGAGACCGCGCTCTGCTCAGAGCTTTACACTTTTTTGAAGAAAACGAGCGGGTGGAAAAGTTAGTCCATGCGGTCGAGCATAACGATTTTGACGGCTTTTTAAAATACATAAACGAGTCAAAGGGTAGCTCTTTTAAATATCTGCAAAACATCTACTCGGCGGTCGATGTAAAGCACCAGCCCCTTGCCGTCGCTCTAAATGCCGCCGAACACGCTCTCGGCGGAAAGGGTGCCTGCCGCGTTCACGGCGGAGGCTTTGCGGGGACGGTTCAAGCATTTGTCCCGAACGAAATGCTCAAAATTTTTAAATTTAATCTCGAACGAATTTTCGGGACAGGCTCGTGCTATGTCCTCAGTGTGAGAGAGCATGGGTGTACCGAGGTATTGCTTGACAGCAATGATTAATAATTATTGACTAAGCATCGAATCTGTGCTATACTTTAATATGATAGTAACAAAAAGAAAGGGATTATTAAAAATGTCAAAACTACAGAAATTCAAGCTGACGAAAGACGCCGCCGCTATTCTCGCCGAATGTAAAGAGGTCACGATTCCTGAAAGCAGAGCCGAGTTGGTGGAGCTTGCTCTCGGCGGCAAGGATTCCGATAATTTTAATGTCGGATATTATGTAAACGGCAACCCGTATATCGAGGCGACTGTAACACGCTGTAAAAACGGTGCCGTAGTTAATTACACCGATGTGTATATGCGCAGAAGAGACCCCGACTGCCTTATCATAGGCGATGACAAACCAACGGATAAACCGCGTTATAAAGACAAATTCGGCAAGGACTTCTCTACCCTGAGAGAAGAAACTTTCGCCTGGCTGAAGGAGCAGGAGCTGATAGTTGTCCCCGTCATGGTAGGCGGAGACGAATACGGATACCCCGCAGTTTTAGTAGCCCCGAAAAACGCAGGCTTCTTCGCCTGCGGACTTGCAGATTTGCAATACTTCTGTAATATAAACAAATATGACGGTATTTTTGAGCCAAAAGTAATCATATACCTCGCACCGCCGTTCAGACATACACATTTCGGCGGCAAGCAAATTGTCATACATAATCGCCTCGATGAGATTTATGAATTGTTTTCGTATAATCTGTACCCCGGACCGAGTGCGAAAAAAGGTATATATGGTTTTCTGCTTGATATAGGCGAACGCGAAGGCTGGGTGACGGTACATACATCAGCCGTTAAACTCGTCACACCCTATGACAACGAAATCGTTCTCATGCACGAAGGCGCATCCGGCGGCGGTAAAAGCGAAATGAGCGAACACGTTCACCGCGAACCCGACGGAAGACTCTTAGTCGGTCAGAATATGGAAACGAACGAGAAATTCTATCTGCGCGTTGAAGACCCTTGCGAGCTGTACCCTATTGCGGATGATATGGCTATGTGTCACCCTAAAATGCAGAATGAAAGTAAGAAATTAGTTATAAAGGATGTCGAAGCAGGATGGTTTGTACGTGTTGACCACATTAAAGAATACGGAACCGACCCGCATCTTGAAAAATCCTGTATTCAGCCCGACGAGCCGCTTGTATTTATGAGTATGCAGGCGCAACCTAATTCTACCGTTTTAATCTGGGAGCATATAATCGACGAGGACACAAATAAGCCCTGCCCCAATCCGCGTGTTATTCTGCCGCGCCGATTAATTAAAAACATCGTAAACGAACCCGTAGAGGTCGATATAAGAAGTTTCGGCGTAAGAACCCCGCCCTGCACCAAGGAACGTCCCACCTACGGAATCATGGGACTTATGCACATTCTGCCGCCCGCACTCGGTTGGCTGTGGCGTTTGGTCGCGCCGCGAGGACACGCGAACCCCAGTATCGTAGAGACTGAGGGCATGACCAGCGAGGGTATCGGCTCTTACGGCTACTTCCTTACAGGCTCTGTCGTAAAACAGGCGAATCTTCTGTTGGAGCAGATAATCGCCACCCCGAACACACGCTACGTCTTACTTCCCAACCAGCACATAGGCTGTTATACAGTAGGCTTCATGCCTCAGTGGATTGCGCGTGAATATATAGGAAGGCGCGGTAGTGCAAAGTTTAAGCCTGAAAACTTATCTAAAGCACGCTGTGATTTATTGGGTTTTTGCCTAAGTAGTTTAAAAGTTGACGGTCAGTTCGTACCTAAGGCGTTTCTCCAACCGGAAACACAGCCGGAAATAGGTCTCGATGGTTATGATAAAGGTGCGAAAGTCCTTTCCGCTTTCTTTAAAAAAGAACTCGCTAAATTTGACAAACCCGACTTAAACCCGACAGGCAAAAAAATTATAGACTGTGCAATGAACGATGCTCCGCTTCAAGATTATATTGATATTATACCTATTAAGTTTTAAAGCCCGACAATAATGCGGCGTGATGTTAAGCATCGCGCCGCATCTGTTGAAAATCACAACGATTCAACCAACATATTAATTTCCGTATCTACCGAAAGAGAAACCTCCGAAATCTGTACGGAACCCTCTTCTTCCTCCTCGTCTTCGAGCTCACTTTCACAGTCCTCCGGGTCCTCCTTATACTGCCTGAGTGACCATGCCTTAAAGTGCATATCGGGATAATTCTCAAATAAAAATCTGTCGTCTTTCGGCGGGACATTGTCACCCCTGATTATACGGAACGCGATTCTCAAACACTTTGCCAAAACCTCAAAGGTGTCCCCTTCTTGTTTCGCACTTTCGAGCCGTCTGTGCATTTCTTCGAGCGACATACCGGCGGTTTCTGCTTTGGGTCCCGTTCCCTTATAGGGAGCATATATTTCATCAGCCTTTCTATGCAATGTGTCGGTGTTTTCGCCTCGGATTTGCTTCTCCGCTACCGTATTTTCGTCAGGCTTTGCCCTCTTGTTCACCGTACCGACGTAAAAATTTGTCGCGCCGGTTGAACCTTTTATCGTCATTTTATACACCTCCCCCTTCACGATTTAAAAAGAAACCGTGCTACCTACACTTCTCTTGTTATATCGGCGGTGAACCGGAAAAATTTACATACCACGTAAATTTCAATAAATTTTCGTTAACTTCTACAAAAAACGCTTAAGTTTTTATTAATCCTGCCGATATAGATATTTGACAGTTCTTATTTTGGGTATAGACCGTTCGTTTGTGAATTTTGCACAAACCCAAAAATTTACAGCGTATTTGTATTGATTTTTTTACAATTCTGTAGTATAATCAAAATGAAAGGATGTATTAAACAATGAAAGTTGTTATACTTGCCGGCGGTATCGGGACAAGAATATCGGAGGAATCTCACCTCCGCCCGAAGCCTATGATTGAAATCGGCGGACTTCCTATTCTGTGGCATATATTAAAATACTACCTGTCGTTCGGTTTTGACGATTTTATCATCTGCTGCGGTTATAAGGGCTATATGATAAAGGAATACTTCTCCAACTATTATCTGCACCGCTCGAACGTAACTTTTGATTTTTCGGCGGGCGGAGAAATGACGGTTCACTCGAACGTCTCCGAACCCTGGAAGGTCACGCTCGTAGACACCGGTAAAAATTCACAGACGGGCGGTCGTATAAAACGGGTACAGCCTTTCATCGGCGACGAGCGTTTTATGCTCACCTACGGCGACGGGGTAAGCAATGTCGATATAACAGCTTTAATAAAGCAGCACGATGAATCAAACAGCGTTGTTACGCTTACGGGAGTTCAACCCGGCGGACGCTTCGGTATGCTCGAAATCGACGGAAGAAATATAACATCATTTAAAGAAAAAGCGAAAGAGGACGGCGGCTGGATAAACGGCGGGTTCATGGTAGCCGAGCCGGAATTGTTCAGTTACATACAAAACGACTTTTCGATTTTAGAACGCGAGCCGCTCGAACGGTTGTGTGCGGAACACAAGCTCGGCGTATATAAACACTTCGGATACTGGCGTTGTATGGACACGCAGAGAGACAAGTTTGAACTCGATGATGTCTGGGCGAGCGGTAAAGCTCCGTGGAAAGTGTGGGGGAATTAATGAAACCTATAATTTCTGTTATCATGCTCACTTACAACCGCGAAACGCTTGTATCAAGAGCAATTGAAAGCGTCTTGGCGCAAACCTTCGGAGACTTTGAGTTCATCATAGTTAATAACGGCTCTACGGACAAAAGCGGCGCAGTTGCCGACGAATACGCCGCAAAAGATGAGCGAATCAAAGTTATACACCGTGAATGCGGTAATATAGGAGCGGGTCGCAACACAGGACTAAATGCGGCAAAGGGCGACTATATAGCCTTTATTGACGATGACGATTGGTGTGAGCCTGATTTTCTTGAGTTTTTATATAATTTAGCTGTTCAAAATAACGCCGAGGTTTCCATTTGCGGCGCGGCTGATAAAATCTATGAAGAAAAGCGGGTTATGACAGCCGAAGAAGCGTTAATTGAACTGATGTGGCGTAAGCGTTATAACATGGCGTTCCCCACGAAGCTGTTTACAAAAGAGCTTGCCGACAAAATAAGGTTTTCGGAAAGCGATAAGTATGACGACATTTCACAGATGCACAGATTGCTCGCTTTTGCGAATCGTGTGGCTTATCACGGTCTCCCCAAATATACGTTTTATCGGCACGAGACAAACAACTCCGCATGGACTACGGCGCATGAGCTTTTAGACTCCGCAACACTTGACGAATACTTACGTGCATACAGTACGCGAACGGAATGGTTAAGTGAGCGTTTCCCGAACAGCGCGTCGGCGTGGCGGTATTTCGAGTGGTCATTCATGATTAGCATGGTGGAAAAAATAAACAGGCTCGGTTTAAAGGGCTGTGAAAAGCAGTCAGACTTAATGCTCCGAGAATTAGTCAATAACAAAGAGGAGTTTTTAAACGGCGGGTTTATATTAGATTTTGAAAAGGAATGGGTGGGAAGGTATCTCCCCTGCGAGGTTTAAAATGAAAGATTACATTCAAATTATCGCTGATAAAATAAATAGCGGAACGCCTGTTGTATTTTATACTGTTGGTGGTGACACGTTCAGCATGATTCGGCTTCTCAAAAAACGCTTTAATTTAAAACCTGTTGCAGTATGCGATAAAGATGTAGAAAAGCAGGGACGCAATTATCACGCTCTTGATGGTATTCCGGTTATATCTTTTGACGAGGCGAACACCCGTTACCCTAATGCGGAATACTTCATTTCGTCAATGAATTACAGATTTGAGATTATGGCTGAACTTATTAACAGTAAAAATCTGCCTATTGAACGCATTATTAATTACGAACCCCTTAAAAAACGTAAATCATGCACTTTCTTTGAGCGTTCGGTGTTCTTAAAAGACAACGGTGATTTAATTTTTTGCTGTGTCCGTAACTCACCTTCTATGAAATATGACGAATGTTATGATAGTTATACAAAGAATTTTTTAAAGTTCCGTAATGAAATGATTTCCGCATGTGAAAATGGCGGTCTTCCCGATGTATGCGCGAATTGCGGATACCTGAAAGAAGCTTGGTATCCCGAAAAACCTATGTCCTGGTGGGTAAACTGGTTTGTACGAAACATTTGCAATTATAAATGCAAATATTGTAAATCACCGACACATACCATGAAAGATTTACAGGGTCTACCCGAATTCGGTAAAACGATTGAAGCGTTTCAGAATGCCGGGGTACTTTCTGATTTTTATTCTGTCATATTGTCTACATCCGGAGAACCTACATTGAGTCCGAAGCGTAAAGACTTCTACGACTCCTTTAATGGATATGCTCTGTTTGTAAACACAAACGGCTCAAATTTTGACCGGGATTTGTTTCAACTCATGCAGGATAAAATCGTAATGCTTGTGGTCAGTATTGACGCAGGGACAAGCGAAACCTATAAGGAAATCAAGGGCGTTGACAGCTTTGATAAAGTTATTCAAAACCTACAAAACTATATGCAGGCTTGTGTAGGGTATGTTGTACCTAAGTATATTTTTATGCCGGGTATAAACGATAACGAAATCGATGTTGACGGCTTTGCTGATATATGCGATAGACTTTCTGTCCCTTACGCAATTATCGCATATGACCAACGCGGCGTAAACCCCATTCCCGACAAAACCATACAAATGATGCGCCGCCTTCAATCTAATTTGGAAAATAATAATATTCTGTGCGTTCCGTACACGCCATACGAAACGTATGAATATGTAGCGGCTTTAACAAACGCTTTATCATCATAGAATCAATATTTTTAATTATCTTTTAAGGGGTATAAAATGAAAAAGGTTGTTATTTTCGGTGCGGGTGCATTGGGTAAAAGCTTACGCTATAGATTTGGGCAGTCTGCGTCTGTGATTATGGTAGATAATGATTCCGCGAAATGGAGCGATGAGATTTTTTCACCGGAAAAGCTTAAAGAAATTGATTTTGATTTTGTTTATATCGCGGTTAGTTCTTTTATTGATGAAATCCATGAGCAATTGAAGAATGAACTCTGTGTCCCCGAACATAAAATAATTAAATTCTGGGAACAAAACAATAACAATACTTTAAATTTTTTAAATCGTGTATCATGGCTTGAGCCGTTTTCCATGCACCTTAATATTCATAATATATCGGGTTCTATTGCTGAGGTCGGCGTATTACAGGGTGATTTTTCGCAACATTTAAACAGACTTTTTCCGGACAGACGCCTGTATCTGTTTGACACATTTGAGGGATATGATACGAGAGATTTTACAGAAGAGCAAATAAAAAATGAAGTGGCTGATATATTTCAAAACAGTTCGGACTTTCTCCCGGAAACGAGCGTCGAACTTGTGATGTCTAAGCTTCCCTATCCCGATAAAGCAATAATAAAAAAGGGATATTTCCCCGAAACATTTGATATAACAGATGAAAAATTTTGTTTTGTTTTCCTTGATTTAAACCTGTACAACCCGACAAAGTCAGGTCTTGAAATTTTTTATCCGTTAATGTCACGCGGCGGAGTAATATTAATTCATGATTATTTTTTCGGCGGACAAAACGGAGTCAGCCGTGCGGTAGATGAATTTTTGAATGAAAATTCAATTTTCGCAGTTCCCGCCGGTGATAATACGGCAGTAGCTATAATAAAAAATTAAATTATTTTCATTTTCTGAAAACGAACAGGAGTTAATACTATGGTTCCAAACGAAGAAATACTAAAGATAAAAGACAGCATTTTATCTGCCGTAGACGTTGAAAAACTATATTTATTCGGCTCATACGCAAACGGCACACAGAACGAAAACAGCGATTACGACTTTTATATGGTTATTCCGAATAACAGCATACGTCCGATTGATGCGATGGGTGACGCTCATTTATCTTTACGCGGTTTTAAAGGTAAACCTATTGATATTTTAGCGGGGACAACAGAAATTTTTAACCGCCGCTCACAGGGAGTTACCTTAGAACGAAAAATCGCAAGAGAGGGGATTATACTTTATGAACGCTGAAATAATGGAATGGAAAAGGCTCGCGGATATGGATTTAGTTACCGCCAAACATATGTTTGAAACATACCGCCCGATACCTGTTGAAATCGTTTGTTTTCATTCACAACAAGCGGCTGAAAAGATGTTGAAGTGCTTCTTAGTATTCCATGAAACCGAGCCACCTAAAATTCATGATTTAAGAGAGCTTATTGAAATATGTATAGAATTTGAGGATAAATTTAATGATATATACAATGAGGCAACCTCACTTACACGGTATGCGGTGCTTCCTCGCTATCCTGCCGAACTTGATTTGGATGAGTCGGATGGAGAAAGAGCAATAAAATCTGCAAGCAAAGTAAAGGATTTCGTTAATATGCTATTATAAGTAAACTCATAACTCCGATTTTAAGGGGGCAAATTATAAGCATACCATGATTTTGAAAAGGAAATGGGTGGGACAGCATTTATGAAAAAAGTTATAATATGGGGAGCCGCCTCATTGGGTAGGATAATTTATTATCTTATTAAAGATAAACAAGATGTTCTTTTCTTTGTGGATAATGACCCCGCAAACTGCTTGGCTGTCCCCTGTGGAAAAGCGGTTTTGAGTCCGAGCGTTTTATTTGAAACCCGGTTTGATATTATCTATATTGCCTCTCATAAAAGTAGCAAAGCAATATATAATGAGTTAACCGAGAAATTAAATATCGATAAGAGCAAAATTGATTGCGATTTCGCTTTTTCAGATATTGTGAATGATTTGTTGATGTCATCAAGGATTCGTTTTTTAGAAGAAGTCTCCTTATTTAATTCAATGAAAAGTATTAAAGGGAATGTTGCAGAGTTAGGCGTCTTCCGTGGAGATTTTGCAAAGGAAATAAACAGGATTTTCCCTAATGATATTTTATATTTATTTGATACTTTTAAAGGCTTTGACCAACGTGATTTAATTCGCGAATCCTCACACAATGAGCGATATGAACAGATAAACGAGATGATGGATTTTTCAAAAAATTATGAAACATCGGTTACATCGGTTTTAAGTAAAATGCCTTTCCCCGATAAGATTATTATTAAAGAAGGATTTTTCCCCGATTCCTTTGACCTTGAAAATACTTATTTTTCATTTGTGAACATAGATGTGGATTTATATGAACCTATTAAAGCATCTCTTGAAATATTTTCCGAAATAATGGTTAACGGCGGTATCATTCTTGTCCATAATTATTTTAGCGGCTCAACATTAGGTGTTAGAAAAGCTGTTGACTTATTCTTAGAAAGAAAACCCTCTTTGAGGGCAATTCCGATTGGCGATTATACCAGCATTGCAATTATTGGTTTTTAATATAAAGAAAGTGAGAAATTTTATTATGAAAGAATCCGCACTCACAACAAAACGACTTTCGATTGTCCCGACTGCGAAGTGTACATTAAATTGTAAGCTCTGCTCAAATCATATGCCGATTTTTAAAAATCCTCCTTCTGCTTCGTATGAGGATATGATTTCGGATATCGATGTCTTATTTAAACTCTTTGATAATATTGAGTGGTTGCAATTTGTCGGAGGAGAAGTATTTATTCATAAAGACATGGCGAATGTATATAACTATTGCCAAAAATACAAATCTCAATTCTCCAAACTCATTATTGAAACAAACGCTACAGTCGCGCTTCGCGAAGAGGAAATTGATATTTTTGTCAAGTATGGTGAGAATATTAAAATTATGATAAGCGATTATGGAGTTTTATCAACAAAAAAAGAACAATATATCGAAACATTTGAGAAAAACAACATACCATATATTATTAAGAAATATTTCGGAGATAACCAACATTTTGGGGGGTGGATTGACAACACTGCTTTGAAAGATTACGGGGAATCCGACGAAGAAGTAGAGCGACTTGTTAAAGAATGTGCACAGGTAAGATTGGAGAATATGCATTGCTTTAAGGGTAAACTTCATCGTTGTTGTAATTCATTATTTATGACAGAACTCGGCGTTATTGAGCCGAACGATGACGATTTTGTAAATCTACATGATAGCACATTGTCGTTTGAAGAAAAACGCAGAATAATTAAAACATTTTATAAACATTCAGGCAAGTCTTGTCGTTTTTGTGCTTGGAAAAATAGTAGTATAGCGGAACGCTTTTCGGCTGCAAAACAAATTGAAAGGTAATAGCGATATGAGTTTTAGTATGGAACGTGTTGTTTTAACATCAACGCATTTATGCAACTTGAAGTGCAGACTATGTATACAGGGGGTACCGTTTTATAAAACCCCTTATCACCCGTCTTTAGACGAGTTAAAAGAAGAAATAAAGTCATACTTTGAGTTAGTCGATAGTGTCGATATATTTGAAATCAGCGGCGGTGAACCCCTACTGAGGAATGATTTAGATTTAGTTTTAGAGTATATCTTTTTATATAATAATCGTATAAAAAAGGAAATACGTATTACAACAAACGCCAATATCGTTCCAAATGATAATTTACTTTCTTGTGCAAAAAAATTCGGTAATAAGATGTTTTTCTTAATAGATGACTATTCGGTCTCAAAAAAAGCAAAAGAAATAGCTGAACTTTTAAGCGTTAACAATATCGGGCATCGTATAAGGGATTATAACGATAATTTACATTTTAATGGTTGGGTCAAATTTACTGATTTTACACGCATACACACAAATGAAGAAAGCAAGGAAATATTTAAGAAATGCGCCTTCCCTTCTAAATTAGGCTTTAGTTTTGAAATAGTCGGCGGCGAAATGCATCCTTGTATTATTTCAAAGCGGCTTATGGAGCGTGGAATTATACCATTAAATGAGAATGAGTTTATTAATCTACTCGACAAAAGTGAATCTATCGAATCAAAAATAATAAAACTTGAGAACATATATAAGCTAAATCCTCTTACATCCTGCGCTTATTGTAGCGGATTATGTGAAGACAGTGTCCGTTTTTCTCCCGCCGAACAATTAACAGCGGAAGAGTTACGTGATATGCAACAATAAGCTCTAATTTCTTATGTCGGGTTCTCCTCAACAAGTAAGTTAGTTTGTAGCTTACCCGTTTTACGCTGTACGTATTAAATCAACGAAAAGAAAGGGAATAAAAAAATGTCTGATATTCTTGTCGCTCGTCGGCTTGCAATTGTACCTACTACAAATTGCACTTTAAACTGTAAACTCTGCGGAGACCTTCTATTCGGTCCGGTCAAACGCCGCGACATACCATTTGAAGATGTATGCCGTGATATTGACGCTTGTTTTGATTTATTAGACCATGTTGAATGGTTACAGTTTGTCGGGGGCGAAGTGTTTATTTATAACGATTTTGCGAAACTGATAAGATACACGCAAAAATATCGTAGTAAATTTGATAAATTAATTATAGAAACAAACGCCACAGTTGCGCCAAATGAAGACGAACGCGCCGCAATGCTTGAGTTCGGTAATGATTTATTCGTTTTCATAAGTAATTACGGAACAAATTCATATCAATTTGATGAATTTGTCAAATTTATGGATGATAACAAAATTGAGTATTCAATAAAAAAATATCATGGTGAAAATCAATATTATAACGGTTGGATAGACAACACTAATCCCGTAGATTTAAAAGAACCCGGCGATGTTTTAGAGGTGAACTCAAAGAACTGTCCGCAAAATCGACTTAAAAATATGCACGTATTTGACGGAGAAATGCACCGTTGCTCAAACTCATGCTTCATGTTGCAAGCGGGCTGTTTCCCGCCGAAAGAACGAGATTTTGTTAACTTACGCGACAACACGCTCTCGCGCGAAGAAAAACGTGAGATTATAAGTGAGTTTTATGATTATTCACGACGTTCGTGCCGCTTTTGCAAACAAAAGTATATGGCTGTTTTACCGCGCCACCCGGCGGCAGAGCAATTATGAGGAGATTAAAAAATGGGGGTATTTAGTAATTACTTCCCTTTAGGATTAGGCACGGGAAGATTTCTGATAAATAGACCGGATGATAAAGAAGGTATTGAAAAGTCCGCACAGTTAGCTGTAAAAGCTATCGAATCCGGTATTAATTACATTGACACCGCCTATACCTACTCTGCCGGTATGGCGCAAACTGCCCTTAAAGAGGCATTTAAACAGACGGATAAGGTTTTCGGTGTGACAGTCAAAGTCATGTACGATATGGATAAGACCGCCTATGATACACAACGCCGTACAATGCTCCAACTAAACGCTATGGGACTCGAAAGAGCTCAGTTTTTCACCTGTTGGAATATTACAAGCTATAATCAGTTTCAAAAAATAATGGAAAAGGGCGGAGTATACGACGGCGCACTCAAGTTAAAGGACGAAGGAATTATTGACCATATTTGTTGTTCTTTACATGCCTCGGTATCGGATTCAATAAAAATTATCGAAAGCGGGGTATTCGAGGGGGCGACAATCTCATATTCGCTTTTAAACGCCATTCAAATGAAACCTGTTTTAGACAGTGCGTTAAACAACAATGTTGACATTGCTGTTATGAATCCTTTAGGCGGGGGAATTATTGCGCAAAACCATGACTTCTTTTATTTTGCCAAATACGAAAATGAAAGTATTATCACGGCGGCTCTTCGTTTCGCAAAAGCACATCCGGCGGTAAAAATCGTTTTATCGGGATTAAGCCGGGAAACTGAATTGACCGAGAATTTAACTGCGTTTACAGGAGAAAATGTTGAATCCGATGATAAACGAGTTATGCGTGTTTTTGAGGGTATAAAAGAAATAGATAACTTTTGTGTTAACTGTAACTATTGTAATGTCTGTCCTTGCGAAATCCCGATTCCGGAATTAATGAATAAAAGGAATACCCTTTTATTCTCTACGGCAGAAAGATATAACCGCACTGAACCGGAGTTGGTGAAAAATATTAGTCTTTTTTATTCTCACTCCCATTCGGGAACGGACGAGTGGTTTCCGGATTCTCCGGAAAATCCGTGTATTCGCTGTGGAAAATGCGAGAAGCTGTGTACTCAAAAGTTAAAAATAATAGAATCGATTGCTGATATGTATGACAGAGCGGGAAAGGTGAATTATTCTCTTAAATCTCGAAAAGAGCGTATAGAAGAGCTATTAGTTAATAAAAATTATAAGCGTGTAGGGCTATACCCTAATGGCGGCTTCGCTAATATGATTGTTGAACTTTATAATCGTTACTGGGATAAACCCGATTTTGAGTGGTTACAATTTAACAGCGACCCTAAAATGTGGGGCGAACTGTCAGGTGGTTTACGTGTTTTTTCACCTGATGAGATTATAAAGTTAAATCCCGATATTATTATAATTTGCACCTATAAATATGATGAGGAAATATACAAATCCCTCGTACACTACGAGGAAAAGGGCATTAAAATTGTTAAATTACATCGCAAAACCGATGTGCCTTGGGCATTTTAGGGGGATTTTAAGGTGATTTTATGGGAAAGAAAGTAATTATTTATACGCAGGCATATAATGCGGAAAAAACTATCCGCCGTGCCATTGACAGCATCTTAAACCAAACATTTACCGAGTTCGCATATTATATATGCGACAACGCTTCAACCGACAAGACATGGGATATAATGCAAGATTATGCCAAAATAGACAATAGAATACATCTACTCAGAAATGAAAAAAACACGTTTTCAACCAAGATTGATGGTTGGTCTACTATAACATTCACTGAGTATATGGCAAAAAATTTAAGTGTTGATTTTTATTGTACATTAGATGCCGATGACGAGTACAAACTTGACTTTATAGAAAAAGTAATTGCCTTTATGGTTGAGTATAATCTTGATATTACGGCGTGCGGATATGAAAAAATTGATGCAACAAATGGCAAAGTATTAAAAAGCAGACATCTTGATTATAATTTGGTCATTAGCGATTCTGATTTTTCCGAAAAGTTTATTGAATATAGAGGGTTCATGCCTTTTTTTTGGAGTAAAATGTTCTCTATAGATTTAATAAAAAAAGCGAGATATTTTGAAGACCCTTTACCACGCTCCGCATGTCTCGATTCGATATATTCTTTATTACATTTTCAAAGTGCCTTGCGTGTAGGTGTATACGGCGAGGCTATGTGTAAGTATTATCAATATCCCGATTCAACATCAAAAACATTTAAGCGAGATACATATAAGGGTTATGATTTATATTGGGAATATATAAAAAACTTTATTCACATAAAATCAAACGGAAACATCAGTAAACTAAACGAAGATTTTCTTTATGCCATATACCTCAGTATGATTGAAGATATGTTGAACCTGATATTTGCAGATTCTTCTATTAACCTCTCCCAAAAATCTATATATATTAGGGATGTTTTAAATAATAAACTTGCCGGGCTGACTTTTACGCGCGAAGCTGACCCCATATTCCAAAATCTTTCTAATAGAAAAGAGTTTTTAATCAATATCATAAATCGTATTAATTCTTGTTTTTCGGGTGATGATGCCAATGTCGGCAAAACTCTTGAATTAATAAATAAAATAAAATCAGGTATTCCTAAATGAACAAAGTAATATTCTATACCCATGCCTATAACGCCGAGAAAACCCTACCTCGAACCATAAAAAGCATTTTATCACAGACCTGTGAAAACTGGGTCTGGCATCTTGTCGATAACGGCTCTACGGATAAAACGAGCAGTGTTATTCAAGAATATGCGAGTAATGATTCGCGGATAATTCCACTCGCAAATAAAAAAAATCACGTCTGGGAACAGGGTAATCGATGGCGTGATGCCGTGCAATCTAAAGAAGACAACGATTATTTTTGTATAATTGACGCTGATGATGAATATAAACCGAATTTCATAGAAGATATGTTGAAATTTATAATGGAAAATAATATTGAAGTAGCCGCTTGCGGAAATGATTTTCTTGACGCAAACACCGGAAAATTACAAGGGGTACGAAGCTTACACGACAGCCTAATTATAGAAAAAGAAGGATTCGGCACGCATTTTAGTACATATCATCAGTTTATGCGTACCTCGTGGGGTAAATTGTTTGCCGTATCTGTCCTTCATAAATTCGATACTTCAAAAAAGTATGTTTTCAAGTATGGCGGTGATACGCTTTTCACTACCGAGCATTTTCGTAACGCTTCACGAGTGGGTATTATTCCGCAGTCACTGCATAAATACTATGTTTCTCCCGCTTCTGTTTCATATAAATGGGATAAAGAACGCATAGAGTCGGATAGAATACTGCATGACAGAATGATTGAATTTTTAAACGAAAAAGTCGGCTTCATCAGCCCTCAAAATAAAGAATTTCTTTATGCCGTTTATTTTAACGCCGTAAAAGACACCCTTAAAGTCCTTTTAAACGCGAAAATGGACGCCCACGAAAGGCTCGCCGGATTAATAGACATTTTCACGAGCGAGCAGACCCGCGAATTGTCCGCTTTTAACTTCTACAATTTTTCATTAATAACAGGTGAACGCGAAATATTATTTAAACAAGTAACGGATTGGGTTGTCGGGAATAAAGAGCTTAATAACGCAGAACAGTTTAAATTTTTCGCTGCGGTTAACGGGAATATTAATTCTGAAAGCTTCAAGTCCCGTATTGTCGAGGTCGCGTCAAGACAACCTCTGCTCGCCGGATTAAATGCGGACTTTCTCGTGCATTTCAGCGATGTTGCCTTGCTTATTTTGAATAAGGATTTTAGCGATGCGCTTGAGAAAATTGTCGTCATGGTTGAAGAGGAGCAGGAGATTCCGAGCGGTACGGGCATAAAGCTTATTACCTTAGGGCTTAATTTGTCATCGAAATTAGAGAAGGCTGACTATTTTATTTTCTTTAAAAAGTTGCAAATATCACTTTTAATTGATTCCGGGCAGAATGAAAAAGCCGCCGCAGAGTTAGCGGACTGGCTCGGACTTATGCCGAACGATACGGATTTTCAAGGTTTTTTAAACAGATTAAATACATAAAAAGGAGAGACTCTATGGCAGAAATTAAATCATTCCGCGGTCTGCGGTACAGCGAAAAAGCAGGTGAAATCGGTACGCTTTGTTGCCCCCCTTATGACATTATATCTAAGGACGAGCGCGAGCAGTTCCTCGCAACTAACCCCTATAACATAATAAGGCTTGAGCTTCCCGCCGCCTTATCCGACAATCCCGACCTCGATGTGTATGGTACGGCGGGGCAGTTTTTACGTGATTGGCTCGGTAAAGGCATCCTCAAAAATGACGATGAAGAGAGCATCTATGTCTACGAAATGGAGTTTGAAATAGCGGGTATTGATGCTAAAAAAAGCGTTACGGGCTTTGTTTGCCTCGTTAAGATTGAGGAATTTTCAAAAGGCATAGTTTTACCGCACGAGGAGACTTTATCTAAAGCGAAGACCGACCGTTTTAATCTTATGAAAGCAACAAATTGTAATTTCAGTCAGATTTACTCGCTTTTTAAAGACGACAGCGGTGATATAGACAGTCTTCTTTCCGAGGCTAAAAAAGCCGCTCCGAACTCTGCTTTTACCGACAGAGACGGGGTTACGCATAAGCTCTGGGTAGTCACCGATGATAGCCTTATTAAAAAGATTGTTACTTTATTCGGCGATAAGAAAATATACATAGCCGACGGTCATCATCGTTATGAAACTGCACTCAACTACAGAAATTATTTTAAAGAAAGCGGAAAATCTTCTGAAGAAAACACCGCCGATTATGTGCCTATGACTTTAGTTAGTATGGAGCATAAAGGGCTTGTTGTATTTCCGACACACAGAATAGTCCGCGATTTGAGCGAATACAGGCAAAGCGAAATAATCTCCAAATGTGAGGAGTATTTCGACATAACCTCCGATTTAAACCGCGAAAAAGCCGAATCCGCCCTCGACGAAGCCTACAAAAACGGCGAAAAGGCGTTTGTACTCTACGGCGGCGGTCAGAATTATATTTTCTTAAAGCTTAAAAATCCCGACATAATGCGTGATTTTATGCCCGAGGCGAGTGCGGCTTTGCGCGGACTTGACGTAAGCGTTTTACACACCTTGGTTCTTGAACGAATATTCGGTATAGATAAGGAAAATATGGCTAATCAGGTTAACCTCACATATACGAAGATTCCCGATGAAGCGATTGCGGCGGTAGACGGCGGAAGTGCGAATTGTTGCTTTTTGCTTAATCCCACCCGCGTTGATGAAATCGGCGGCGTGGCGGCGGCGGGCGAGAAAATGCCGCAGAAGTCAACCTATTTTTACCCGAAGCTTACTACCGGACTTGTCATGAATCAAATTATTAAATAGTTACAGTCGGGGTTACGAAATAGCGTAATCCCGTTTACTTTGTAAATCACAGATGAATATTTTTTATTTCATAACAATCTGCGCATATCATATCGTCATTCTTTAACCTCGCATAATCGCCGCTTATGTAGCGAGTACATATAACACACTTCCACGTTTTTGAAAATGAGGATTTACAATACGGGCATCCCTGCGGATGCTCGTATGGCGTTTCTGATAACCCGTGTGTTTGTATATAGTGCTTTGGTTTCTCAAAAACTCTCTCGCAGTCGTTACAAATATACATATAATTATCATTCCTCCGCAATTTTACCGATTTTATAATCTGCGTCTGTCAGTAAAGCTCTCTCCGCTCTGTCGCCTGCGGCGTGAAAGAAATCCACCTCAATTGAACGTAACATGTATTTTAACCCTGCTACGTATTCATAACCCCCCGCCCCCGTCACGCTCTTATTAAACATTATGTATTTTCCCACAGAAACACCTCCGTAATTATGTTGATATTATACTTTATCAAGATAAGCGAAAAAGTTTTTCTCTTATCTTTTTCTTTACCCATAGTTCAAGCTCGCAGAGTCTTTTAAACTCAGGGACGCGCCTTGTTTTAATTTGAAAATCTTTTAATATCTTCAGAGCTTCTTCTATATCCGTTTTTGTCGGAGGACTGTTTCTCAAAGTCCTTTCTTGTTGCACTACGCTTTCGATTTCAATAGCCTCGCCTTCCGTATACCCTGTACATTTATTGAATATTAAGTCTAACCCGATACTTCTTGGTTTTAAAATCATTTTTATTTTTCTCCTTTTTGTGATTGTATTTTGATATTATATATTATATCGACGGCTTCACGCCGTTAATACCCGAAGGCTTCTTTCCAGTTTTTATAGTCGTATAAAAACCTACGTGTTTTCATGACCAATTCTCTGCTGTCTTTACATTTAAGACCGAGTTTCTCCGCCATATACTCTTTTGTTATTTGAATCTTGTTTTTCTCATCTGCTAAGGCATTGTAGAATATACCCGACAGCTTGATATTATACGGAGAAACACGTAAAGGTATTCCTGTTTCTTTGGTATACTTGTCGAATAATCTGTTTATTGTCGCTCTGAAACTTATCAGGGTAAGGCATTTTTCTTTTCCCGTCGCCATGACCGGTCTGAACAGATACTCGCTGTTTGTTAAATCGTGAAGTGAGCATCCCTTTTCCAACCTTTCGCCGGGGCGCTCGATTTGAGAGGCTTTTGCAAAGGTCTGCCACCATTTTATAATTTTATCGTCAATCTGTATTTCCTTTTTCCCGACAATATTTCCTTTTTCGTTGAATATGGCGGCAAATATCGTCTTTCGCACTATATCAATATCCTTTTTTTTCAAAACCCGTAACTGCTCTACTTCTAAACCATTGTATAACAGCCAAAAAATTAAGTTCTCCTTCGCTTCTTTAATCTCGTAATTATAGTATCCGTTATCGTGTATTGTCGAAAGGACAAGATTTAATTGCTTGGGACTTTTTATCATTTGCGCTTTTATTGCCTCTTTTGAGGAAACATCGTCTGCCGATAATTCTTCGATTGCCTTTTGATTGGGGATTTTATTCAGTCCCTGTGAATGAACCCACTTAACATAAGCCCTCAGCATACTTATAAGGTGGGATTTAGCTATCTCCGAGCGAATCCTTAAAGACAGAACTAATTCTCCGAGTTCCCCGGCGTTCAGGTCTGCTAAATCCTTACCGAGAGCTTCCTCAAAGCGTCCTACCCGTAAAAAATAGTTTTTCAGCCCTGCGGC
>JGI24701J34945_10000323_pt1 | contig 25994 bp, 17 predicted proteins | sample TergutTh196P3_FD_34945 | JGI IMG/M metagenome (IMG submission 34945)
GGCGCATATACCACAGGAGTGCTTATGAAAAGCTTTTCCTGGAATTTTTGGCTCACCTTGCCTGTGTCCATGCTAATATCAGCCATTACCGCCGCCATTGTCGGAGGAGCGACTTTAAAGCTACGGAGCGACTATTTGGCGATAGTTACTCTAGGTTTTGCTGAAATAGTTCGTATAAGCGTTCGCAATATGTCAATCACCGGCTCAGCAAGTGGTTTAATAGCCATTTCGAGACCATCATTATTTGGCATTCGATTAACAAGAATAACTCATTGGTATTACGTTTTTCTCGTTTTGGTGCTTATGTTTATTTTTATAACTTATCGGATTCGTCACTCTCGCTTTGGCAGAGCTCTCACATACATTCGAGAAGACGAAGACGCAGCCCAAGCAATGGGAATAAACACCACAAAATACAAGCTTTATGCCTATATTATCGGAGCAGTACTGGGAGGAATTACTGGGAGCTTTTACGCTGTGAAAATGACAAATATCTCCCCCACCTCCTTCGATTTCACCCAATCAGCCAATATTTTACTGGCGGTAATCTTAGGTGGTATGGGAAAAATCCCCGGTGTCATCGTTGGTGCTGCTTTTTTCGCTATTTTCCCAGAGCTATTTCGCGATATACCCATAATTGGTGAAATGCGAATGCTCTTTTTTGGTATCCTTCTGATTGTTGTTATGATTACCCGTCCCCAAGGCTTGTGGCCTGAGCGGAAGCAAAGGATGTGATGGAAATATGGCTTTGGTGGAAGTAAATAATCTCTCAATGCGCTTTTCGGGTATTGTTGCAGTGGAGGATTTGTCATTTGAAATTGAAGAAGGCTCCATCACCTCTCTAATCGGTCCCAATGGAGCTGGAAAAACTTCGGTGTTTAATTGCATGACCGGCTTTTATAAAGCAAGCAGCGGAGATATTATCTTCGATGGACAGTCGCTCATTAACCTCAAACCTTATTCAATCACCGAAAAGGGCATTATTCGCACATTCCAGAATGTCCGCCTCTTTAAAAACCTCACAGCAATGGAAAATGTGATGAGTGGAGTTCACCGAGTCACAAATCAATCGATTTTCGGTGCTCTACTACGTCATCCGAAACAGCGGAGAGAAGAGGAAAAAATAAGAGAAACTGCCGAGTTTTTCATGAATTATGTGGGAATATATGATAAAAAAGATATTCTAGCAAAAAACTTATCCTATGGCGATCAACGACGCACCGAATGGGCGAGGGCATTATCCGCAAGCCCAAAACTACTCCTTCTGGACGAACCAGCCGCTGGCTTAAACAGAGAGGAAAAGGAATCCCTTGTCGAGCTAATTCACAGTTTCCGAGACAGCTACGGAATCACAGTTTTTTTCATAGAACACGACATGGAACTGGTGATGAAAGCCTCAGAAAAGGTCATAGTGGTAAACTTCGGCAAAAAAATAGCCCAAGGCACCCCCAACGAAGTCCAAAACAACCCATTGGTGGTAGAAGCATACCTAGGGAGCTAGGATGGTGGGAGTTAGGAATGAGGAATTAGGAATTAGGAGTTATGAGCGACATTCTTCTTCAAGTCGAAAATCTAGAAACCTATTATGGGAAAATTGCTGCTCTGAAAGGCATTAGCTTTGAAGTTCGAGAGGGGCAAATTGTCACCTTGCTGGGAAGCAATGGTGCGGGGAAAAGCACGGCGCTCAAAACCATATCGGGGCTTATTAGTCCTGCTGCTGGTAGGGTGATTTTTTGCGGCGAAGATATAACAAAATTGCCCGCCCACGAAATTGTGAAGCGGGGTCTTGTCCACCTTCCTGAAGGTAGGCATATATTTAAGGATTTAACAGTTCTCGAAAACCTGGAACTGGGTTCATACACTCTCAATGATAACAACGAGCGCAAACGCCGCATCTCCTGGGTCTTTGACCGCTTCCCTATCCTAGAATCTAGGATGAAGCAGCTGGGCGGCACCCTCTCCGGCGGAGAACAGCAAATGCTCGCAATCGGTCGAGGCTTGATGGCAGCTCCCAAACTGCTACTCATGGACGAACCCTCCATGGGCATAGCCCCGCTCATCGTCAAAGACATCACAGAAATAATTCGCCGCCTCCACGAAGACGGCACAACAATACTATTAGTAGAACAAAACGCAAAAATGGCCCTAGGTTTAGCAGACTACGGCTATGTAATGGACACAGGCACCATAGTCCTAGAAGGCGAAGGCAGCACTCTGATTAACGATGAAAAGGTAATAAAAGCGTATCTGGGTGGGTAAACATGCTAATGCAATTCTTATGAACCCTAGTATCGTCTTTACTAATAACATAGTTTCCATTCGTTACTCAGCTTCTATAATTCTCCAATTGCCAGTTTTGTCAGAACCAATGCGTTCAATTATCCCTTTATTTTTCAATTCGTCTATTCTTCGACGAGCTGTTGAATAAGAAATATTTGCTTCTGCAGCAATTTGTCTAATTGTCAACCTTGGATTGAGTTTCAATATGGTGACAATATCTGACATTCGATTTGCATGCTCATTTACATGCTCATTTACATGCCCATTTACTTGCCCATTTACTTGCCCATCTTCTGTCCTGTATTGCAAAGTACCATTGTTCACGATACCAGAACCATATGAGCCATTTCCAATAGGGATAATTGTCTTAAATATATCACCCTCTATTAATTCCGGTTCACCACCGGAGTATATTTTTGTGTATTTATATAGGTTGCGAATACCTGAACCCATCCAGTCTGCTCGACCAATATTAACAAAAAACCATGCAAGCAGCGGATTTTTAGCATCAGGTGTAAAATCATCAGGATTAATATGCCCATACCGATTAGAACGATTCCAGTTTTCTGCGTAAATCCTATCTTTTTCAACAACGATTTTTGCCATGAATCCTTTTGAATACTCACGATGGACGAGTATATTGCTTATTAGCTCACGCGCAATCCAGGAACGGACACTAACACGTTGATTATCTACAAGGAAAAACCTATCAAGGGTATGCTTAGAAATAAAATCAATTAGTTGGTCATATGCATCTATCAAATTCGTACCTACTATCAACCTATCGTCATATCTATCAATATTTTCTTTCCGAAGCAGCGCATCAGTCATATATCCGGGCGCACATGAACGAATCACATCATCGCACCCGAAAAGAAGGATTGCAGCGAGATTGTAGCCTCTCTTACCTGTTCGCCAATCATCCTCATACAACCCTGTGTTTCGGAGCAACTCTGTTGGCGTCATCCCTTTCCAAGGGTGATCTGCATTTAAGGCAATCGCCATCTTTTGAGCCCGTTCCACTAGGTCGAGTCTGAGTTCATTTTCTGTAACATAAGGAAATATTTCTCGTTCCGTATAAGCAGTAGATTTACGCAGTGCTAGTTGAGCAACCAATTCAGAGGAGTTGGTAATGTCAAAGTCGCCATCTTCGTTGCGATCGTAAATCCGTCCTGAACACAACTGGATTTGAGAGCTAACAGGAACATACACATGGAGCAAAATACAGCCGTCCACTTCAACTTCGCTTAGATTAAGAAATAACGATGGAGATACTTTTTGTGGATTGTTTAGTGTATTAGTAAAATTTTTCTTTAACTGCTGTATCGCTTTTGGGTTGACACCGATTGGTTCACCATTATCGTTTACACCAAGAATGAGATTTCCGCCATATCTATTTGAAAATGAACAAACAGTTTCCCATATACTGTTACTCAGTTCGTTCACACATTCCTTAAATTCGATTGTCAACCCCTCTCCCGAGGAGAGGAACTGTCTGATGCGTTCTATGGTCATCTTTTCCTCTTTCATGTTATTTACATGCTCACTTATATGCTCATTTACATGCTCATTTGCTTGATCACTAGCTTGATCACTATATCAAATGAAAAATATAACAATAATATTTATCGTTACAATTATAACTATTGTTGATATATCAACATGCAACTGCTTTATTATTCGGTAACTCTGGTGAAACAAGATTCTTCGCTGGTGTTCTTAAATGACACTATATGTGCGTACCGCGTCACCTCATCACAGCTTATATACTCTTTTTGCGTTGTTGTAGTAGAAGTTTTCTTGGTGTTTTTCGGGGATTATGTGTTTGAAGAGTTCTATGTAGTTGGCGAAATCTGTTAGGGGGAAGTCGGTGCCGAACATGAATTTTTCGTAGTTTTCTACGTAGTGGATCCATGTCTTCAGCTGCTCAACATAGCCGTGCATGTCTCGCAGATAGTGGATAACGCTTAGGCTACCTGCAATTAGACCTGACATATCGACGAAAATATTGGGGTTTTTTTCCACCACAGCTGCGGCATCCATTAGGAAGGGGTTTCCATAATGACACATGACGAACTGCACATTGGGAAAGCTCACAGCAACTTGATCCATCAACAATGGATGGGAATAGCGGAGATGAGCTCTTGGGTGGGCAGATTGTCCCATGTGCATCGCCACAGGTTTTTCGTATTTTTCAGCTAACTCATAAAATGGGGTGTAGACCTGGTCGTTAATATCAATGGGCGTGTAACCAGCGTAGATTTTTAAACCCACGCATCTTTCGTTGCGGAAGTTTTCTTCCACCAGGGCTATGGAACGATCGATTTGATCAAGATTTAAGGCGTTTTGCCCGACTCCTGTGCAATAGCTTAGAAAATCGGGTAGCTCGGCTGTGTTCATATCAATATTGCTCATCACAACCGCATGCTCTATTTCGGACTTTTCAAATGCCTGGCGCAAATACTCTTCTGCGTTTGTCAGTCCAGCTTCCGCTGCATAATTTTCATAGTTGGGCCGTCCGGGCCAATAATGGATATGGGCATCGATTACTTTCATATTTTACATCCTTTTCACATTGGAGTTGCAAACTTACTAACTATATGATATATTCCCGACTATATAGATTACTAATTTCATGCCGCAATTATATAACATCGTGGATTTGCGGTCAATAAGAAGAGGTGTGCATTTTGAAACAATCAAAACTATCCATGCTGTGCGATTTTTACGAATTCACCATGAGCAATGGTTACTTCAATAATGGGTTCTTTGAAAAAACAGCGTACTTTGACGTGTTTTACCGTTCCGTTCCCGATAATGGAGGCTTTGCAATAGCTGCTGGGCTAGAGCAAGTCATTGAATATATATTGCAACTTAACTTTGATGAAGAAGACATTGAGTATCTACGCTCAAAGGGAATCTTTTCCGAAAGCTTTCTTTCATATTTGAAATCATTTCGTTTCACCGGTGACATATTTGCAGTGCCGGAAGGTACACCAATTTTCCCCAATGAACCTCTTTTGACCGTCAAGGCTCCAATTATCGAAGCGCAATTGATGGAAACATTCATTTTGCTTGCGTTGAACCATCAATCATTGATTGCGACAAAAGCCAATCGGATTGTTCGAGCAGCTGAAGGTCGCACGGTGTGGGAATTTGGCACAAGGCGGGCCCAAGGGGTAGAAGGAGCTGTCATCGGAGCTAGAGCAGCATATATCGGCGGCTGTGCTGGAACTGCTTGTACTTTGAGCGATTTGCTCTTCTCCATCCCCGCCAGCGGCACAATGGCTCATTCTTGGGTGCAAATGTTCGATACCGAATATGAGGCATTCAAAACATATTGCGAGCTTTATCCCAATAATGCGACTTTGCTTGTTGATACATATAACACCTTGAGGAGCGGAGTTCCCAATGCAATAAAGGTTTTCAAGGAAGTACTCCTTCCGCAAGGTATTACTAGTTTCGCCATTCGCTTGGATTCCGGTGATTTGTCCTATTTATCTAAGCAAGCGAGAAGGATGCTTGATGACGCTGGGCTTCCAAGTTGCAGAATCATCGCCTCAAATTCCCTTGATGAATATTTAATCAAGTCTTTGCTCACAGAAGATGCAAAAATCGATGTCTTTGGTGTGGGCGAGCGTCTTATCACTGCCAAAAGCGATGCAGTTCTTGGTTGCGTTTACAAGCTTGTCGCTGTTGAGAATGAGTATGGTGAAATCATACCAAAAATCAAAGTCAGTGAAAGCGACACAAAAATAACCAACCCTCATTTCAAAAAATTATACCGCTATTACGACAAAGATAGCGGTAAGGCTTTGGCAGATGAGCTATGCGTCTACGATGAAACAATAGACGAAAATCAACCACGCACAATATTTGACCCCCTTGAAACTTGGAAATCAAAGACTCTCACGAATTTCACAGCCAAAGAGCTCCTAGTTCCCATATTTCAAAAGGGTCAATTAGTATATACCTCACCTGACATCGAGGAAATCAAAGCATATTGCGCCGCACAACTCGACACGCTCTGGGACGAGATTAAACGCTTTGAGCTTCCCCAGACATATTATGTGGATCTTTCTCAAAAGCTTTGGGATATTAAGCAGGATCTTCTAGTAGCATCGAGACATTAGGTGGTCATGTAAGTCGAGTCACATTGTGATTAGATCCTTCGCTACTCTCAGGATGACACTGTTAGTACTTACGAAGGCTAGGGTGACCAGTAAAAGATAGACTACACATTTACAGCTGTGTCAATGCTTAGGAAATATATGATTCTCTCTTTTACTTTTTTGCCGCTGATACGCTCCAGTGCTTCGGAGTATTCTCGCAATTGGGGAATATAGCTCTCCGTTTTCATTTCAAGAGTTTGAGCATCCACATTATCTGTTTTAAAGTCCACCAGCACCAGTTCTCCCTGTTCCTCGAAAAAGCAATCTATGATACCTTGTATCAAAATCATGTCCTCTCCAGCTTCGGGGTAAATACTCTTTGCTGGGCGTAATAATGAAAAACGAAACTCCCTTTTTAAATTTTCACCTACAATCATCCGCTTTCCAATTTCCGATTGGAAGAAGCGGATGATTTTTTCCACATCAATAGCTTCTTTTTCCATTAATGTGATGAAACCTTTATCCAATAAACGCTCAAGTTCCATTCGGACATCCTCTTCTTTTTGGCAATAGGCAAAATCAATATGCTGCATGGCAAGATGGAGTGCTGTCCCCCGCTGTGCTGCTGATAAACCAACAATTGATGAAACAAAGCCAGGTTCATCAAGGGTGAATCTATGGGCATCGCTTCTTTGGGCTTTCACATAGTTGGCATAGTCCCCTTCATCATCATTTTCATCTTCTAGCTCTCGCCTCTTAAGTTCGGTAACAGTTAGTTTTGAGGGAAGGTTTAATGCAGCTTCATGGGGATATTCATATGAAAACTGCTCTCTAAGACGTGAAAGTGCTTTATTATATGCATTTGCCCATATATCAGCTCTTTCATTTAGATTATCTACATCATTTTCACTAATACTATCCACATAGGCTTCTCTTTCTTCAATATCAGATTGACCCCTCGTTCCTTCTTGATGTTGAGCCATATCTTCATCATCATTAATATTACCTGCTACACTAATGAGTTGAAATTTAAAATCGGAATCAAAATAAATCAGTCCATTTTCATCAGGAAATATATCATTTTGACCATATTTCGATAAAACAGCTGCTAATATCCACCCTGCCATGTGTCTCACCCCTTCAAGAACGGGTGCTGCAATTGGGCGGTTTATATCAAACGCTTCAGGTTTTACTAACTCCAAGTATTTTTCAATCTCTCTCATTGCATCTTTGAAAGCAGCTGTGATGATAAGCTTTTCTTTTGCACGGGTCATTGCTACATATAGTATTCGTAGCTCTTCTGATAGCATTTCGCTTTTGATTAATCTGGAAATGGCTGTCCTTGCTATGGTGGGATATTCCACCATTCTTTTTGTATCAATTCTTTTAATGCCAACACCCAACTGGGGATGCATTACCAAGGGCTTTTGCAAATCTTGAAAATTGAAAAGCTTTGATGTGTCTGCCAAAAATACAATGGGAAACTCCAAGCCCTTTGACTTATGTATACTCATGATGCGCACAGCATTTTGGGATATAGCCTCTTTAGCACTGGTTAATTCGACTCCCTTTTCCTTTAAGTCCTTAATAAAGGCTAAGAAACGATAGAGTCCTTTATAGCCATTTTCTTCAAATCGAAGGGCATGTTCTGCCAGCAGAATCAAATTCATTCGTCTTTTTTTGCCACCGCTCATGGCAGATACTCGACCTAATATGCCAGTTGTGTTATAAATATGCCACAAAAAGCTCACTATTGACATATCTGGAGCCAACTGGCGCATATTGTCTATGTCATCAAGAAAGTGGGAAAACATTTCATCGGTTTTTGCAGCATTGACCAAAGCGGAATAAAAATCCTCTCCTTCGTTTTCTGTTCGGATTCTTGCTAAATCGTTTGCGCTAAATCCATATATGGGTCCCCGAAGTACAGCTGCTAGAGGGATGTCTTGCATGGGATTATCGATGACTGATAATAGTGATAACACAGCAGAGACCTCGACAGTGTCAAAAAACCCTTCTCCATCTGGGGTGTCATAGGGAATGTCATATTCGCCCAAGGCTTTGGCATAATGCCAAGCTTTCCCGCTCACCGATCTGAGTAATATGACAATATCAGAATGTTCTATGTTACGCATACCGCCTTTTCCATCGGGTATTTGCCAAGGACCATTTACTAATTCTATTATTCTTTTTGCAATAAATTGTGCTTCCACGGAGATTTTGTCGGGACTATCTTCATCATCTTCGTCATCATAAGTACTCATGTCGATAACATTAAGATCAACTGCTGTTTCCAATTGTTTTTCATCATCTCGACCACAAATTAGTTTTTCCTTTTCTGTGTAATCCATTTCGCCCAAGTCTTCTGTCATTATCTTTTCAAAAATTGAATTTACGAAATTTAAAATTTCACCTCTGGAGCGAAAGTTTTTCGATAACAGAACAAGAGCTGTGTTGGCGTTTTTATATTTTTCTAGAAAAATCGTGGGGTCTGCCAGTCGGAACCTATATATTGATTGCTTCACATCGCCAACCATGAAAATATTATTTCCATTTTCGGAAACAGCATTAAATATCATTTCTTGAACAGCATTGATATCCTGGTATTCATCCACCATGATTTCCTTGAATCGTTTAGCCAAGAAATGTGCTGTATCAGTCTTTTCTCCGCTGTCTTTCTCTCGTAGCAAGGAGAGGCTCAGATGTTCCAAATCTGAAAAATCCACCAATCCACGGTTTCGTTTTTCTTCCATATAGGCTATATCAAAATCCAAAATAAATTCCATCAATGCAGTTAATGCAGGAAAAACATGATGAATATCATCATAATGCTCCATAGAGTTTATGTTGAATATCGCTGTGCATTTAGCAAGTTCATCCTTACATTTATTACGGATATTCTTATAATTATCGTAACCTCTAGCTTGTTTTGCCCTGGGAAATTCAATTTTGTTGTTTTTATGACATTCATCCCAGCCAATATCGAAAGAGGCTAGGAAGCGTTCGCAATCTGCAAGGCTCACATCAATGCTGGGTCCATATGCAGCATCAAAATCATCATATACTCTTATTTCTTCACGCATTTCCTTTAATGTTTCATACCAATATTTGCTATCCGCATACACTTTTTCCATGAGATAGCTTCCCCATATGGTATCGGAGAGTTCTCCAGTGTTCTTCACATGATATTTGGCAGCTTGCTCCATTGCCCATTTTTCAGGTTCTGGGTTGCTTCTCATTTTTGTATGGACATCAAGTATCATGGAAACTAGCCGTCTGTCGTCTCTCCCAGCTAGAGTGGCATCTATTAATGCTCGAAATCCATCATTTTTATCTATTGTTTCATATGCTTTATTGAGAAGTTCGTCTAAAATATCGCTTTTTAGTAACATACTCTCTTCTTCATCTGCAACGCGAAAATCAGGAGATATACTCACTAGATGAGCATGCTCCCTCAATATATCAGCACAAAATGAGTGTATCGTTCCTATTGCAGCGTTTCCAACTAGCATCCTTTGTTTGCGTAGCCTTCTATTATCGGGTTCAACTGCGATTTTTTTTAGGATTTCATCATGGATTCTTTCCCTCAATTCCGCTGCTGCTGCTTTTGTGAATGTTATCACCAGAAATTCATCCAAATCGTCACCCTGCTCCACCCTATTGAGCAGTCGCTCCACCAGCACCCGAGTTTTCCCCGACCCAGCCCCCGCAGACACAAGCAAGGACCCATTCCGATGGAAAATGGCAGCTTCCTGTTGAGGAGTGTAGATAAGCTCAGTTGTATTTGTTGTATCCATATGTTTCACCGTTTTCAAGTTTTTGATAATGAATGATTTGTTTTGTCCTTTATAGGTTGTGGAAATATATACATTGTGCATTTAGATTCTTCAATCGCTTCGCTCATTCAGAATGATACGGTTTGATTTCATATTACCATGTTAGTTGCTCATCGTTCGTTGTTTCCGAAGCGGCGCGTCAGGGATGCCGCACCCTACGAATATTGTTCATTATTAATCGTCCATTGTTCATTGTTCATCGTTCATCGTTCATTGTTCATTGTTCATTGTTAATTGTTAATTGACTCCACACATCACTGGGTTTAATTTTTCTCACATAACTCCATGTGTCTCCTTGGGTTGGGTCGAAGGCGCATAGGGGTTTGTACTCGCAGTATAGACATGCGTTGTTGCTCTCTCCAGCGTATTGGGGGGTACATTTGATATTACCTTGTTTGATTTCATCTTTTGCCTTATCAAGCATATGGTCTACATATTCTCCCAATAAAGTAAATTGCTGGGCACTTAGCAAACTGTCTCCGCTGTATACGCCTTTTGAGCTTTTCAGTGGGAGATAAATTTTATTTTCACCCTTTTCCAGGGCTTCGATTATAGTCGGCTCATTTAAGAGTAGACCGCTACGTCTCAGTTCCTTTATACGTTTTGCGTTGATTTGCTCATCTGTTTCCTCTTTTGTAATTTGTATAAGATTGTCTCTGGCTGGCATATAAAGCACAGCAGCTGGACTAATATCCATCTCATACCTGGCTTTCCCATATTTTTCCAAGGCGAAAAGATAGATAAGCATTTGCATATTTCGTCCATACAATATGTCGGAAAGACTAAAGGACAGCCTGCCAGTTTTGTAATCAACAATCCGCAAATACAGTGTTTCATCCTGTATCAAGCCGTCTACCCTATCCACAATCCCGCTTAAACCGCTGATGCCTGCTCTGGAAAAATTCAGCTCAAAGTCAAGGGGCATAAAGTCTGACACCTTCAGTTCTGAGACCAAATCTCCGACTATGCGGATAACATTTTCTTCCAAGCGTTTAAATAGATAAACAAAACGCTGGGTTTTTCCAGTAAAGTCAAATAGCTCCTTGCTAATATATTGCTCAATATAATAACGTGTCAAATTCGAGCTAAGCTCCTCGCTGACATTTTCAAAACCCACAGTTTCCTTAATTTCGCGACACACGCCTTCAAGGACATAATGGGTAAAGGTTCCCGCTGCTGGAGCATCAAATTCTACAGGTATAATGGGTCGAAGTTGTAAGCCATTTAAAGCAAAATGGGAAAATGGGCATGAATAATACCTATCAACCCGAGAAGCAGAAAGCAAGAAATCCTGTCCATATAGGCTTTCCGCTATATCCCTTGTCAAAAAGTCTCGCTCGGCGGTGATATGCCTTTCTATAATGTCAAGTTTAATTGATTCATCTAGTGACAAGCTATTAAAGTATTCCCTTGCTGCAGCTGCCAATATTTTATCATTATCATTTATGGCTATTGATTTTGAAGCGATGGCGAGTTCATAACAGGGTATATGCGCCGCTGACATACATTCTTCATCGCTCAAAGTAATGGGGGAAATTTGATAAATGGACGAAATGCGTTTAACAATATACGAGGGATGCTGCTCATCGCCAATGGGGTATGTCATTATGAGTTTTTCCGAAGGCAATGTGAGGGTAGAATATAGCATATTCATTTCCCTGGAATACCGCTCCTCATAACCAGCTGGCATCAATGCTCCCAGAGCAAACATTTCATTTCGTTCATGTTCTGATAATACTCCGCTGCTACGAGATAGCATTGGCATATTATCATCAGTGCACCCCAAGACAATTAAGCATTTCAAGTCTCTACGTCTGCTCATCGCCATGCTACCTAAGGTTACCCTATCCAATGAAACTGGAATTGCACTCACGCTATATTGGGTGAGCATCAAGGAAAGCAAGTTCGCAAATTCGATGGTTGATAGTTTAGAATCTCCAAGTACAGCATGAAATTGTTCCAATGCATTTTTTAGTATTGCCCATATTTGGTCATATTCTTGGGCAATCCGCCATTCATTTCTCTTTTCTAGGGCTGCGACTTTATATGAAAGCTGCCGGGGTAGGTCTATGCTCATTAGAAACTCATATAATGCCATTAATTTATCTTTCCCATCGGAGAAGCCACCCATTTTATTTTGCAATTGAACAAGGGGTTCTACGATTTTCCCTCGCAGAGAATTTAGACGATTTAAAACTATATTATTGGCATTTTCATCGTTTCGTTCCAGTGGTGGTAATGTCCAATCTCTTGTCCACATACTACCTTTAATTTTCCACTTTATGGCGTAGTTTTCCAACAATGCACACTCATCTGTGGAAATACCACATAAACCTGATTTTATATATCGAAAAACATTTTTATGACTCCAGCCAGATACGATGATTTCCAAAGCAGCATCGATAATAGCAATTGGTGCTTTGTCAATGATATTTGCTCTGCCACTGGAAAAATATGGTATATCATATTTGCCAAAAATGTTTTCACATATCTGACCATATTCTTCCCAATTGCGAGACATTACTCCTATGTCTCTCCATCTATAGCCCTCTCTAATCAGCTTCCACACCAAATAGGCTGCGTGCTCACATTCTGAATATCGATTTTGCGCTTCGAATATAAATATTTCGGAAGCCACTTCGGGAAATATTTCCACTTTGCTAGCAAATAGGTTTTTTTCCAAGAACAGCATTTCGCGAGATTTCGCCACTCTGCCAAAGTCGCCATTTAATGCATTTTCCTTCGATGGCTTCTCATTCGCTGTGCCAATATCAAAGCTTCCATCCATTGTTATACCAGCTTCTACTAATTCAAGAAGTTGATACGGAGTTCCCATTTTATTTGCCATTTCCCTTAGCTGCTGGGCTGTCTTTTTCGGTAAATCAAAGACTTCGGAATCATCACTAAAATCACAGGTGAGTGCTATGGTCACATTCGCATTTTTCTTCAAAAGCTCTTCGATGACACTCATTTCCAAGGCTGTGAAATCATTGAAACCATCAAAATATATGCAGCCTGTTTCTCCAAGGGAACTCTCGGCTATCATTTCAGAGAGTAAAGCCAGCCTATCGCTGCTGTCACAACCATGATTATGTAAAAGCGCATCGTATCCATTATATATAAGTGCCAAATCATGGAGTTTGTCACCAAGTCCGAAGGAGGCTCTAGTCGCCAGGACTTCCAATGTCTCTGGTAGGACATTTTGAGCTTTAAACTCCCTCACAGCATCCAGAAGCTTCGTTAAAAACTCCACTCTCCTGCCCTTAGAGCCAAAGGCTTTCAGCTGGGGACCAAGGGATTCCACGGCACGATGCATTAAAAGAATTTGCCCTCCCCTGTCAATTAGCTCTTCTGCAGCACCCCCTGTCTGGGTAAAGACATGGCTGCATAATCTGGTGAAGCTCAGGGTTTCGCCATATAAAGACAAAGCATCTGAACATATAGCACTCAGCTGCTTCTCAGCATCATGGGAGTATTGCTCAGGTACAAGGAGGAGCAGTTCTCTCTCCCCCGCCTCACCTCTTGTTTTAATTTCATTCATAATGTGGAGGGTTTTACCAGTTCCAGCACGTCCAATTATCAATGTAAGCAATAGACCACCTTCTTTTGAATTAAATTACCAATCCCCGCGCAAGATTGCACGGGGATTGGTGAAAATCAATTAGTTTTAAATGTATTAATTACCAAATCGAAATTCTCTCCCCGGGAGCAATGTACATGGCATCGCTTTCCAACACTTGGAAAGTTTCGTAGAAGTCATCCAGCTGCGCAAGTATGAAGTTTACTCGCAGTTTATTTGGCAGATGACTATCCACTGCCAATAAATATGCAGCCATTTCAACCGGCATTCTCGCAGCCCAGATACCACTCCAAGCATGCATCAAATCTGCCAAATTCGCATCTTCGCTGTCATCGGCTATGTCAAGAACACAGGCTACTGCTCCCAGGTCGGCAATTGCTTCACCGGTGCATAGCACTCCATTGACATACAAATCACCCACAAAAGCGATCTCCGAGAGAACTGCAGCAACATTATCTGTCAGAGCACCGAAGGCTTCATAGTCTTCAGCTGTCCACCAGTCGGTTATGGTGCCATGTATGTCATATTTAGCACCGCTGTTGTCAAAGGCATGGGTGAATTCATGGGCAATTACCGCGCCTATTCCACCCAGATTAGACTCCCTAGATGCATCCTTTGAATAAAATGGTGCTTGAAGTATTCCAGCGGGGATCATGATGGCGTTTTCCGTTGGTGAATAATATGCATTTACTGTATATGTCGGAACTTGATCCCAAAAGTTAATATCAAATGGTCTTTTCATCATTTCCAATTGTTGCTCATAGGCAACTTCAGCTATGTCAATAACGAAATCCACCAGATTGCCACCATCAGCTCTTGCTGTAACATTGAAACTGTATTGTTCGCCATATTCGTCGGGATAAGCCACATATGCTGTAATGGAGTTGAGCTTTTCTATGGCTTTTGCCTTGGTAGCTTCACTCATCCATTCTAGCTCAGCAATCCTTTGACGATATTTATCACGAACAAGCTCGATGATTTCTGTTACATCGGCTTTTGTTTCAGCTGATACGTATGTCTCGGCGTATAGCCTGGAAAAAGAGCTGCTCATAAGTCTCATGATGAGGTTTTGGGCTCTGCGCTCGATGCTCGATCTCTCTGTATCAGTGCCATACATTGCAGTGCGTAAATCAGCAGACAAGCTGATGAAATCGTCGCCGATAACCGTTGCAAACGTGGAAATTGCATTTATCATGGCGAAATCTTTGAGTACTTCCAAGTTGTCTTCGATATATAACGCTTCCACATGCTTTATATATTCGATGTCTGGACAATAGACATTAACATCCTTCAGTATATCTCTAAGTTCTTGGCTATAGTTTAACGTGTCCGATCCAGTGGTGATAGCATCAAGCTCACTCCAGCTGGATTTTGTGAATATTGTATCAGGGGTATAGAATTCAATGGGCATTGAAGCAAGGGCATTACTTTGTTCGATGTCAAATACTGCTTGTGCCCTGCTCTCCAAGTCTTCTATTTCACCAATATATTCAAGAACACTGACGATAAATGCTTTGAGTACATTATGAATTGGTTCGAGTTCCGGGACATCTGCATAGTAATCCCTAGATCCAAGCATTAAAGAACCAGGAGCCAATATCATACACCATTTCGTAGCATCGGTTTTAGCATCATTAATAGTTCCGATGACATAGAAACCTTGAATATTCATAAGGTAAAAATACTTCGCTGCCAGTGTGTTGAGCTGCTCTATTGATTCAACAGCTCTTATTTCATCGATTATTGGCAAAACCTTTTCTAATGATGCCACCCTTGCTGGCTCATCTAAATACATTGCATAGATTTCGGCAATATTCCATGCATCGCTGCCAACTTCTCCGCCTTCAGCCAATATGCCAGCTAGAAGCTCTCCAATTTGTTGCTCCACCACTATACTGGGGTCCAAAAAAGACATTGCATAGGGATATCCTGGCTCTAAGGTCGCAGTTGCCAAGTAGCTTCGATTGTTAAAAGCGTAAAAGTCGTCATTTTCCCGCGCTTGCGTTAGGGCGTAAGGACTGCCTGGGAACATTATGGCAACCATCAAAGCACCGGCAAATTCCAAGGCATCTAAAACTGTGAGCGTTCTTTTTTCAATCAACTCTCTGGAAACCATGCCTAAATCCAAAATGTTGGTAGCAGCTGCTCTTCCCCAGTTTGGTACGACGACTTGCAAATCGAGTTTCGACAATTGCGCCATATCAAAACCCAGGAAAAAGTTAATGCACATGGTGGCTTCGGCACCCGTTATAACTGCATCGGGTCGAAAATAGCCTTTTCCATCCCCAACCATGTATCCTATCATTTGAGCAGTTCCGATGTCAGCTGCATAGGGATGGTCCTCTGGTACATCGTAATAGTCCGCTCCCAAGCCCTCTGGAAGTGATAAAACAGCGTTTAGCAACATAGCAAATTGAGCCCGCGTTATGTTGCCCATGGGGTTTTGCATTAATTCGTCTAGAGTCTGCGCAGTTGTTGCACTGATTACCTGTGGTTCTTGCACCGCTGCTACCATAGTAACAGGAGACAGCGCAAGTAGCATCGCTAGCAGCAATGCCAAAATGTTATTTCGTCTTTTTGTTTTTTTCATAGTATCCTCCCAAACACTAATTATGCTTAACTCTTCATATTAAAGCACAGCCGCATTATACATGAATGTTCAAAGATTTACAAGCATTATCCAACATGAATTAGCACCCCTTGTTTTTTTGTCAATTATCTGTTATCCTTGTGGAGGTGACTCCCTCGACGAATTTAGATATGATGGGACAAACCAAATCCGCAAAACTCAAAGGAAACAAGCGATGACTAAAGCAATTTGGAAAGCATGCCAGCTTTTAGTAATAATCTGTATTATTTTGCCATTTGCTATCTGCTCCTGCAAAGATAATACACTGGAACCATCAGAAACAGACCATTCAAGCTTGGAATCAACCAATGATATTGATGATATTCTGCCCCCACCCCCTTCATCAGATATTGTTTATATTCCCAATACAAATTTACCTTCCAATCTGAGCGAAGATGATAATTTAGTACCATATGATGGCGATGTGGAACACATTTTTTTCCACGAAGTCATAGCATATCCCCAGTTGGCTTTTGATGGAGACTCTGATTCCCAAGGATATGATGATTATATGGTCACGGCTTCTGAGTACTTGAAAATACTATATAGCCTCTATGAAAGCAACTTCATTCTAATAAACATGAATGATGTCTGGAGTGAAGAAATAGACGCAAATGGTAGAGCACGAATGGTGAAAAACACCCTTATGCTCCCTGAAGGAAAGCTGCCAATTATCATATCCTTCGACGACCTTTCCTTTTATGAATATATGGAAGATGATGGATTTATGAGCAAGTACATCATCGGTGATGATGGCGATATATGGGCAAGTGGCATTGACCCAGATGGTAATTTCGTTAAATCCCAGGATTTAGCAGCAATAACGATTTTGGACAAATTCATAAGGGAGCATCCTGATTTTTCTTTAAACGGTGCTAAGGGTTGCATCGCTTTTACAGGTTATCAAGGAATACTGGGATACCGAACCCAATATGATAGGAACAACGACACAGCGGATACTCAACTATTTCGTATGCATGAAATCGCTCGGGTACAGCCTATCATCGAAAAACTAAAGGAAACAGGCTGGTACTTCGCTTGCCACAGTTACGGACATATTGACCTTAGCAAAAGCTCATATGATACGGTGAAAGCCGATGCAGACCGATGGATGGACGAAGTTGGCTCCCTGGTGGGCGAGACTCAAATCTTCCTTTATCCATACGGTTCAAGGCTAGATGGAAACGATGTCTCAAATACTGGAGCAGCTTTTCGCTATTATCATCAATTGGGTTTTCGCCTTTATGCCTCCGTTGGCTATGAACCATTTTCACAAATAAAAAGTGATATTTCTGCTGTGATATGCGATAGAATGAATGTGGATGGCATCGCCTTTGCCACGGGGGGCGGCAACTATACAAGATTTTATAACGTCGCAGAAATCCGCGACCCTCTGCGACCAACACGATAAAAATGAATCAAAGGAGGTGAAGCATATGTCGGAATTTGCCAATTTGAATCCTGCTGGGGTAGAAGCAATTCAAGTCTTGGAAAAGGAGCTAAAGGAGCAAGGCAGCGATACATATCTTGTCGCCTACTCTGGAGCGGCGCAGTTGACCCTTGATGAAATCATATTAATACAAAGATTGTCTCAAGAAGAGCTTGATTTAATCGTCGAACTCGAAGAAAATCTCAAAGATCAAGACCCAAACATCGCCATTGTAGCTTTTAGGACAGACGAAGATTAATAGTTTTGTGGATTTATGTGAAGCAAGAATAAAACGACTGAAGCATTATGCCTCGGTCGTTTTTCTTATTTGAATAAATAATATATTTGATCAATATTTACCAATAGTCGTTGTCAGATATGTGTCAACATAGTTTTCTTTTAACAATGCATATGCATTTTTAGCGAGATTTTCATCATCGAAAAAACCGAAAACAGTGGGTCCAGAGCCAGACATAGCAGCACCTAAGGTATGGTTGTCGTGCATGATACTTTTAATGTCAGCTACTTCATCTCTCCCCTTTTCCATAATGTCTTCGAATACGTTGTAAAAACGCTGGGCAACTGCTCTAATATCGCCTTTGGAAAGTGCTTCCAATATTCCATCGGTATCGGGTCTTGCTCGTATTTTTTCCAGCCTAACCAATGAATATAGCATTGAAGTGGAAGATGAAAAGGATGGCTTGCTAACAAGCACGAAGCTCTCTGGAATCGGTGTCAAGGCTGTTAGGATTTCTCCCCTTCCTCCTGCGAGAACAGTTCCACCTTCTACACAAAATGGCACGTCAGAACCAAAGGATTCTCCAATGCTTTCTAAGGTCTTTATGCCAAGCTTTGTATCGTGTATTTCGTCCAGCATTCGCAATACGCAAGCTCCGTCTGCACTTCCGCCACCCAAGCCAGCAGACACCGGGATATTTTTTTCGATGTGAATATTTGTATTATAGCCGCTGATTCCAGTATGCTGATAAAAAGCAATTGCAGCCATTACTGCGATGTTTGTTTCGTTGTTTGGCAAATAAGGAACGGAGTTTTCTATATTTATACCCTCTCCTAAAACACATTCGATTGTAATGGTATCGCATAAAGCGATGGTTTGCATCACTGTTTTTATATCGTGATAACCATCGCTTCTTTTTGCGATTATATCCAAGGAAAGATTAATTTTCCCATATGCCGACTTTGACAAAACCATATCAGATCAACTCTCAAATAATTGGCTCATTATATCTGTACCTATTGAAATGTGATTTCCCAGTTTCGCATCTGTTTCACAGTATTTTAAGCCTGTTTGCATATCGCTACGACTATCGTATATGCCATATGGAACAGGAGCTCCGTCATGGCCTCTTGTTGAGAGCAAGGTTCTATGGTCTGCCATGAGCAGCAGCCTATATTCTATATTTGCTTCTTCCAGCCGCTCCATGAGGGGGCTTAGTATACGGCTGTCTATCCATTCTATGGATTGAATCTTGCCTTCCAAATCACCGTCATGGGAACACTCATCAGGAGCTTCTATATGAATCGCTGCGAAATCATGGGTTTTTAACAGTTCAAGAGCCGCTTCCACTTTTCCTTCATAGTTCGTATGAAGCACACCAGTTGCACCCTCCACGATGATCTTTTCCAAACCAATGAGAGTTCCAATTCCTTGGCAGAGGGGAACTGCAGAAACAACTCCTCCGGTTTTTCCATAGTTATCAAAGAAGCTGGGCAGCTGGGCAACGGTTCCCTCAGCCCAGAACCAAATCCCATTTGCAGGAAGCTTTCCATCTTTTCTACGCTTCTCGTTGATTGGGTGTTTGTCCAAAATTTCGTGTGCTTTTCTCATTAAACTTTCCAGTACAGAAGCATTGCTTCCCCCGCTGGGAAGTAGCTCACCAGCTTTTTTGCCAAGATTGTCATGGGGCGCAATCAGCACTAGTCCTTCAATATCTGCTTTATCTTGTACTGCTATGTGGCGAAAAGACTGGGTTGGGTATACGCTTACACCAGCTTCTAGTGCCGCTTCTTTAAATCCCGGAGTATCAAAGAGATCCATTACTAGCTCTGCTGATATATCGCCTTCGATGGAGCCTGCAGAGTGTGATAATAAGGTTTTTTCATTTAGTGGCATATCTCCATCTTCCAAGGTGACCATATTGCATCTATAGGCGACATTACCTGCTTTAAGTGGAATGCCCGTTGCAGCTGCTTCCAAAGGAGCTCTTCCTGTATAGCATACATGGGGGTCGCAGCCGAATATGGACAGTATGGCAACATCGCTTCCAGCTGGTAACCCATCGGGAACAGTAAGTACAGTTCCAAAAACTCCCTGGGAAGCAATTTTATCCATGGCAGGTGTAGTAGCATACTCCAGCGGTGTTTTTCCATCAAGAGCAGCAATGGGGTCATCCGCCATTCCATCTCCAATGACCAAGATATACTTCAAAATCTCATCTTCTTTCTATTGATAAAGATATATTCATAATAAGGGTATGAAACCACGTCTATGCGATGAATGTAATGACGAAATAATCCAGTACCCCTCGTTTTACTTTAGTTGTATTATAATCTATCGGGTTCAGGTAGTTCCACATCGCTGTCGATGGTAATGGATAAAATGACTGGCATATTTTCTGGTGCCACTGTACCATTTCTGTCTAGTACAGAGGTCTTGGCTATTTCATCCACCACATCCATGCCCTCTATCACGGAGCCGAAAGCTGCATATTGACCATCCAAATGTGGCGAATCGTCGTGCATAATGAAAAATTGCGACCCTGCTGAATTTGGAGCATTGGAACGCGCCATTGACAATACTCCCCGTGAATGAAGGAGGTTGTTTTCAAAGCCATTTGAGCTAAATTCACCAGTTATGGAATAGCCAGGATTACCGGTACCAGTACCCAATGGGCAGCCACCTTGTATCATGAAACCGCTGATGATGCGATGAAACTTCAATCCGTTATAAAAACCGTCTCTGACAAGATACACAAAGTTTCTCACAGATTGGGGTGCCACATCTGGAAAAAGCTCAAAGACGATCACGCCACCATTTTCCATTGTAATTGTTCCTTGTATAGTATTCTCCATTTTTTCCTCCAAAGTTTTTCAATATTTTTTCTCTCAAAACTGCTCCCCATTATCCACCACTTCACCAAATTAGTCAACAGAAACTTGACTCAATTGGCAAATTCATGATAAGATGCGACAAATCAATAATTGTCTAAAGGGGAGTAGCCACGAGCCAGATGGAAACAACAGAGCTGACTCGCCGCAATGCCGTCATCACATGGGAAAGACACCCATCGGTTTGCGGGCATGCCCGACATGAGTGCAAGACCTTTACCGAATCTGTGCTACAATGCAGTAAAACCGCATTATGGCATCGGTCAAGGTCATTTATTGTGTCCAAAACAGAAAGGTAATGTCCCATATGAACAACCCGCCACAACTATTAATCATCGGCTTTTTTCTACTCACCTATGCACTCCTCTTTGCCTTACCCAATTGGAGGGTACATGTTGCCTTGATTTCCGCTGCAATACTCATCATCAGCGGAGTCATGCCGCCCCTCGTCGCCTTTTGGGCAATCGACTGGAACGTGATACTCCTGATAGCTGGCATGATGGGCATCGTTGGTATGTTCATAACTTCAGGAATGCCAGAGCTTTTGGGCGATTTGATAATCGTCAAAGTTCCTAACATCAGATGGGCTATCGTTATCCTATCCGCTTTTGCAGGTATTGTCTCCGCATTCGTGGACAATTTGGCCACAGTGCTGATAATAGCTCCCGTAGCCTTTGACATTGCGAAGCGGCAAAACACATCACCAGTACCCATAATATTCAGCATTGCTTTGGCTTCCAACCTCCAAGGTGCTGCCACCCTCGTGGGAGACACCACATCAATCTTACTAGCAGCTGAAGCGAAGATGAATTTTTTAGATTTCTTTGTTTACGAAAGACATCTCGGACTCTTTTGGATTGTGCAAATCAGCTTTTTATGTTCCACTGTATTTCTTTATGTTTTTTTTCGCAAGGAAAGCCAGCGCATCGAGGCTTCTGTGAATGCTAAAGTCAATGATTATCTACCCACCTATCTTTTACTGGCTTCCATCGTGCTTTTGGCAGCGGTATCATTCATACCACCAGACAAAAAACCAGAAACCAGCAACGGCTTGGTATGCTGCTTTCTGTTTCTCATAGGCTTGATTCGTGATTGTATTAAAGGACGAGGATTAGCACCAGTTAAAAAGGCATTTGGTGCCCAAGATATGGATTATGAAACGCTACTGCTACTGACTGGTCTCTTCATCATCGTGGGTGCTCTCAGCGAGACAGGTATCGTGCGTTCGATAAGCGAGCTCTTTGTTCGCGTATCAGGTGACAGCGTTTTTATCATATATACGCTAATCGTCTGGTGTTCTGTGCTGCTGTCCTCTTTCATGGGCAATATCCCCTATGTGGCGGCGATGCTACCGGTTACCACAACTATTTCATCATTGATGGGTGTTTCCCCCACAATCCTCTACTTCGGCTTACTCTGCGGTGCCACACTTGGCGGAAACCTAAACATTTTCGGCTCTCCCGCATTCATTGCCGCCCAAGGCTTACTCCGCCGAGAAGAATGCGACTTCTCCCTAAAAGACTTCACCCGCATCTGCTTCCCCTACACCCTAATAGCAGTAATATCAGGCTATGTGCTGGTGTGGTTTTTGTATAAGTAGTGGATCTATTAGTTTTATTGTGTTATGGCGAATGAACGCGGGTGAACGCGGGGACGGTTCTTTTGTTCAAAACTGAACGCGGGGACGGTTCTTTTGTTCAAAACTAGCTTATTGGCTTTGGGATTTTTTCCAGTTTTCGATTTGTTCCATGCGCTCTTTCACACGAGCCTCCAGCCCTTGGGTTGTGGGCTCGTAGTATTTTTTATCGACTAATGAATCTGGTAAACACTGCATCATGCTGAGTTTGTCTTCGGTATCATGGGCATAGACATAACCTTCACCATATCCCAGGTCTTTCATCAGACTAGTTGGTGCGTTGCGAATATGAAGGGGCACTGGCTCTGCTAGCATTTTTTCAGCATCCGCTGCAGCTTTTCCATATGCTATATAGAGAGCGTTAGACTTGGGAGCAAGGGACATATACACAACAGCATGGGTCAAATGAACGCTACATTCGGGCATTCCAATAAAGTGGCAAGCTTGGTAGGCATCCACTGCCACACCGAGAGCACGGCTATCGGCCATACCCACATCCTCACTGGCAAAACGAAGTATCCTCCTTGCCACATAAAGGGGGTCTTCTCCCGCTTCCAACATCCTAGCCAGCCAATACACAGCCGCATCCGCATCACTGTTTCTCATGGATTTATGCAGTGCTGAAATGATGTTGTAATGCTCCTCTCCACCCTTGTCGTAAAGGAGTGATTTTCTGCTGATACATTGCTCCAGCATTTCTTCGGTTACTTTGATTCCATTATCGTTGCGCTCTCCATTTATGATGACCATTTCCAATGTGTTGAGAGCAGTCCGCGCATCGCCATTGGCAAATGCGGCTATTATATTTAACATATCTTCTGTTATATCAACATTTTCATCACCATAACCCCGAGGGTCGTTGAGTGCTTGCTTCAATAATTTCAATAAATCCTCTTGTTCTAATAAATTTAGTACAAAGACCCGGCAGCGGGATAAAAGAGCAGAATTGACTTCAAAGGATGGATTTTCCGTGGTAGCTCCGATTAATACAATGCTACCCTTTTCAACAAATGGCAAAAACGCATCTTGTTGTGCTTTATTAAAACGATGAATCTCATCGATAAATAAGATTGTCTTGTCTCCAAGTACACTCATGCGTTCGGCACGATTCATCACATCTTTTATTTCTCTGATTCCGCTGGTTACTGCGCTGAAATTTACAAACTCCGCTTTAGTCTGCCCAGCTATTATCCTAGCAAGGGTGGTCTTTCCAACACCTGGAGGTCCCCAAAATATCATAGACGAAACCATGTCTCGCTCAATCATCTGACGAAGAATTTTACCTTCTCCCAGCAAGTGGGACTGCCCCACAAACTCCGATAAATCCCTTGGTCTAAGACGACTTGCAATGGGTCCTTGTGGGTCCGGCGCATCATATATCGATCGTTGCCTAGAATCAAAACTCATAAACATCACCAATTTCATTGTTTTATAGCATTATATCACATTTTGTGATGGTATAGTGACTTATCCACATGTAATAATGATATAAGCACATAAAACAAGCAACCCTTGGTAATGTATACATCGCCACAGGGTAGCTCGTTTAATTTAGTATTTTTCAATAGAAAATAACCGCCTGTCCTCAAAACCTTGCGGTTATTTTCGCAAATAATGTTGGCTGACCGCTTATCGGCAACGCCTTTATGTGTTCATTGTACCGCAAGAATCGGATCTCGTCAACAGTTAATTTATAGCATTGTTGTTTTTCTGTGAACACTCGTTCACCTGTGTTCAATTAAACGAGCTACCCAAGGGCATTAAATAAATGCCATGGGTAGCTCGTTATTTTGTGTTTGCTTATGGTTTAATATACGCCATATTCCCTTACTGTTTCAAACATGGCTTCGACGTTTTCCTTTTTGCATTTACCCATGCCGCAGGAAGTCTCAAAGATAAAACCTCCACCAGGTGCGCAAACATCCAAAAGACGTTTGACCTCATCTCGAACTTTCTCTGGTGTACCCCAGTCGAGAAGTGCAGCAGGGAAGCCGCCGGATATGCAAGCAATACCACCTAGTTTTTGCTTTGCCACAGCCATATCCACATCCTCAAAGTGATAGAATACTTTACCCACGGGAACTTCAGTGAGGCAATCTATCCTTGTGTCATATTTACCTTCGGTGTAAATATATGGAATCTTTCCAGATTCTATGATTGCCAAAATGATGCGCTGGAGATGATTCCAATAATACTTTCGATATAACTCATGGCTCATGAAGCCGTCCATGCCTTTGTGCAATGCAACGAATACATGCTTGCCTTCATCGATACCTTTTGTAGCAAGGATTCGTGCTTCCGTTTCCTCCATGGACTCGTTGATAAAGCGTTCGATGTCTTGTGGACGCTCAAACATATCTTCCATGGAAAGGATGGTGCCACGTAAAAAGTCGCTATAAGCATCAAAGGGAACTAGACTGCCACCGGCTCCCCTAATGTTAGGAAAGCCCATTTCTAGTATTTCTTGGCGAATGGCTGCTTGCTTGGGACGAAGTTCGGCATAGAATTCGTTGATTTCCCACAATGTTTCAATCATCTCTTTAAACTTTGGATCAGAAAATACCATGGCGAGCATGGAAGCCCCAGTGTTGTATGTGAAATTGAGCCTTGCCAGAGGTTCAAGTAGCTCTGATGTTCGAGGTATTGACTTCCTTATTGCCCATCGAGTGCGGTCTGTAAAAAACTCTTCGAACTCATCATCAAGAAGTAGTGGAAACTCGATAAATTGTTGCAATGAATTTTCGTCCAGGTTGGCTCCAGGCATACCTGCATACAGCATTGTTTTTGACTTCATTTTTTCCAGAATTGGACCTTCTCCAGTTCCTGACATTGATACATCAGCACCCACATCTGGGTCAAAATCTGTTAGGTACTTGATAACTGCTGCTCTTGCTTTTTCAAGGGAGGTGTCGTAGACCAGTTCAGCAACTGTATAGCCAGAATGGATAATGGGATAGAGGCTTGCTGCGGGAGTCATGGGAACCCTATCAGGTTCTTTTAGTGCGACTGCATCATTAATACGCTGTAGTTTTTCGTCATGTCTCTTTTGGTTTTCTGGTGTCATGATAGTAATCCTCCTTGTAATTTTTGGTTTGCAAGACGATGCGATAGTTTACATATCTAATGTTGATTCACACAGATATGTCATAATACTACATTATAGTAGCATATAATGCAATAAAATAAAAAATCCATGTTACATAAATCGTAATGGCTGCGAGAATTGGTGACAGGATTTTATATAATAAATAATTTAATACATGGCAAGTTGTAAAATGAATTGCCCAAAATAAAGAAAATAATTGACCCAAGACGGTCAACCAGTTAAACTTTAGTAAGCAAAGAAAGAAATGACTGGAGGAA